>ERZ772971.96-NODE-96-length-56166-cov-20.981857_pt1 | contig 56166 bp, 65 predicted proteins | sample MGYA00511943_ERZ772971 | MGnify/ENA primary metagenome ERZ772971 (study PRJEB29015, sample SAMEA2737929) | human oral metagenome | biome: human oral; feature: human-associated habitat; material: dental | place: China | collected 2144 ... | reverse complement strand
AAGGCAAATTATGCGAATGCTTGATGCGCACAACCGCCTCCAAACAGCTTCTTGACTACCAGTCAACCACGCAATCCTAAGTGTGGTTTGATCCACCAAACTGCACACGTTGGCAATATAAGCATGAAAGCACGTTTGTGTCAACCCTTCTTGTTGGTATTCACTCTAGCGCGATCGGCCTGAGAACCGGGTTGGCTGGCGGCAGCGGCTGCACCCAGCGGTCTGCATTTGTCAGTACCACCGCCGAGAGTTTGCCCACAGGAACATTGCCGCGTCCCAGCACTTCGTAGCGCAGGATGTTGACTCTGCCTTTGCCCGGCGTGGCCCGCATGCGATGCCAACCAGCCTTGATGACTTCGCGCTGTACCTGCAGGCCCACTGCTTCAGCGTCTTGCAGTTCTTGCTCGCGTGCGTAGAGCTTGAAAATCAGCGGCGAAACCAGCGCCATGCCTTCTGCCACGAAATGCACGGGCGCACCTGTTTCGTTGTATTTGATGAGCCGAGCCGCCAAGCCTTGTTGCAACCATCGCATGAAATCCAGAGCTGTTTCACTGGGTTCCTTGCGCGAAGCTGCTTCTCCAGGCAGCTCCGGTAGTTTGGGAATGAGAAGTACGGGCTGAGGTTGAGATCGGAAATGGGCCAGGCTTGCTGCCCGTTGCGTGATTTGTTTCTGCTGAGCAGGAGCAAACAGCGGGCGCACCTGTGGCAGGGCCTGTGTTGCCGCGTCGCCTGTTTCCGCTGCCGCCTCCTGGGGCAAGGGCAGAGACGGGGCAGGCCTGATATTCCTCGCAGCTGCTGCAGGTTTGAATGGCTTCCGTATTGAGGCAGTTTCCTTTCTTGGCTTCAACGCTGCCGCAGTTTGGGCTGCGACGGCAGCCTTCGCGCTGTCTTGTTCATCCAGAAAGCCGTTATCGTCCACATCAAAGCCATCGTCCATGCCGCCGATCACGATGGCTTCAGTGCTTGGCTCAGGCCTGCTGGGCGCAGCAGCACCCGGAACGGTTTTGCCCTCTATGCCAGTTCTGGACTTTTTCGTGGCTGGGGCGGCCACAGCTTTGGGTTTATTGAAGGTTGGTGCGCGCAGCATCGTCTTGCCAGGTTTGAGCGAATCCGCCGCAGACGCTGGCTTCACGGGGCTTTCATGCTCCATTTTTTGTAGTTGAACAGCTGCTTCAGCGCCCTGCCCTGTTTCGCTTTGTTCCGCTGCTTCAGGTTCCGTCTGTTCCAGTATTGCTTCAGCTTTTGGCTGCCCAGATGCCTTCGCCTTATCCGCGCGCTTCGCCTTGATTTCGATATATCCATGCATGGCAGGCGGATACTGGCTGGCGTCGTCATAAAGCTTTTCCAGTGCAAAGCACAGCACGGTCAGGTCATGGTGATAGGCGGCTTCATCAAGCCTGCCTGCCTCTTCCTGTGTTTCCACCGTTTTTTCGCCTGTGCCATGCACGGTGACATACCAGACGGCCTGGCCCGTGTGGGGATTGGACCGGATGCAGCCGTATTCCTGCCAAGTGTCAAACAGGCGGTCGTTTTTGTTTTCGCCAGGGATGTTCTCTTCGGGCGCATGTTGCTGGATCCATTGGCGTACGCAATCGGCTGCGCGCTTGGCCACCAGCCATAGGCAGCCTTCATGAACCCAGCCAGCTGCCCCCGAGCGGTTCAGCGGCAACTCAGAACCACTTTTGAGCATGGTCCGCAACGCCTGCATGAGCAGCTCGATCAGCGGCACGCTGCGAGCTGTGTCAAAGCGCGCCTGGCTGCCTTGGCGCAGGGCGCGGGCTGTCGAGATCTGGTCGGCGCGGGTAACGATACGTGCCAGCAGGCTGTGCTTGTCCTGTCCGCCCAGGTACTGGGCCAGCGCTTGCAACGTCTGCGGCGTGCGCGAGAGCTGAGCGCGCGCGCTATCTGGGGCCATCAGAGGCAGCAGCGTCAATGCCAGGCGGCTGTGGGCACCGTAATCGCGCAAATGCCTGGGCGTGAAGGCTACACGGTATTCGGCCTTCCGATGGCCTTGGGCCAGCTGCGCCAGGCTGCCTGAGATGGGTGACCATTGCAGTGGCTGCGGCATGGCTGCCGCACGCCACTGGATGCTCAGATCCGTCATGGGCTTGGCGATGTCGTGCAGCAAGGCGGCAAAAAATACAACATAGGTCCACTGATCGCGCTCAGCATCGATCTGCTCGATGGATGCGCCCGCTGGCAGCAGGCAACCGTTGCGCCAGGTCATGGCCGCCAAGGTCATTTCCAGCGTGTGGGCCAGCAACCCGCCTGCATGCGCGTGATGGTGCGACTCGGAAGCGGGCATGAGCTGCACGAATTCGGCCATTTTCTCAATGGCAGGCAGCAAGTCGCGCCGCCAGGCTTCGGCGGACAGGCGGGACTGGCGCCACATGGCATCCAGTGCGTCACCAGCCTTGAGTGCGCGCAGCAGATCGGCAGCGGACAGAACGCGCAGCCAGCCACGTTCACTGCCTTCCAGCACAGGCAAGTCTGACGCAGGTGCGCTTGCAGCTTCCGCAGGCTCCATACCGGTGGAAGCAGGCATGACAGGCGCTGGTGTCGCAGAAGCCGCCCTGCCCTCGCTTGCTAGCCACGCTGGCAAAAGGCTGCGCCAGTTCTTGAGCCAGGAGGAGCGTGACATGCGCGGTCAGCTGCTTTCTGGCTTCCGGCCATGGATAACGCCAATCTGGCCAATCTGCTTTGGGCGCGGTGCAATCACGTGGCCTCCTGATCGTGCAGCAGATGTTCGCGCAGCAGCTGTGGCGGCGGATAGGGCGGCAGATCGCTTTGCCACACCCAGATCTCCTCGCCTGGCAGGTGGTATTCGATGAACGACAGCCAAGTCTGCTTTAGCGGATTCCACACACGCGCGTTGCCGTCGCACAGCGCTCCTTTGCCCCAGAAGGCGCGGTAGCGCAGAAAGTCCAACTGCAAGATGTCCTGCACGATTTGCCACAGCAGTTGCTGCTGGCAGCTGGCTGCGGTGCGGCTGGCCTGTATTGCATGGCGCGCCAGCACGTCGCGCACGCAGATGCATGGATCCTGGCCTTCATCCACGTAGCGCTCGAAGCCGTCATAGTGGGCCAGCCACTGGATGAAGCGGTCCACTCGCTGAGCCAGGCCCAGCGCGCGCAGATAGGCGGCCACGGCAAAGATGGCGTGGCCGTGATCCATCGCGTCGCGCCCCCAGTGCGGCCAGTCCGCATTGACGCGCCGGGGAGAACTCAATTGCGCTTGCGGCTCATGCGTCATGTGTCATCTCTTTCGTTCTCATTGCCTTTCACGGGCAGTTGCACATTCAGCGCGTGGCTGATTCGACGCTGCGCGGCGATCATGCAAGGCATCCGCATCAGCGTCATGGTCGATGCCTCGGCAAGATTTCTGAGGGATCGCGCTTGAATTGCTGACCAGTTTCTGCTAGGCCTGCACCAGGCGGATGCGTTGAAGAGACCTTTGCCTCGCCAAGGTGCGGTCCGTGCGCTGCGGCAGGAACCTCTGCGCGTCCTGCACGCAAGGGCAGCGCCCCGCGCTGCCCTTGCGCTGCTGGCCTGTAAAGCTCCTTTTCCCTTGCCCGTAGACCGTTTCCCGCATGTGCGTGCCTTGAGCACATGCGGCCCTTTGGATAGGCCCATTAACCTGTAGAAGGCCTTTGCCCGTCTCGTCAGCCGCCCCCGGCTGACGGCTTTCGTTTCCAGTCTGATGCTATTTATATCAAAGCAAAAATAGCCGGTGGAAATTCAGTATCTACGCTGTTTCTATCAGGATCTATTGCTATTAATAAAGTAGCTAAAACGGCCTGCTGCCCGTTGAAGGCTTGTGCTGGCTTTGCCGCAGCGCGGACGCTGCCCGCAGGCCGTGCTGAATCTGGCCTAGCACATTTGCTGCGTATTGTCTAGCGCGAACCCTCTGCCATCTTTCGAAGGGATGATGCTGGATTTGCCGCGCCACGGAAACAAAACTTTGCGCACTGGCGATGCCTGCTGACGCAGCGGGCGTCTTTGGCCCGATGCAGGCAGGCGGTGCAGTCTGCCTAGACATGCCGGGCGTTTTCTCTTCTTTCTGGTGCAGGCAATGGCTTGGTTTCAAACTGGGATAAGCGCGCTGCTGGCGGCGTCTGCTGCAGCGGCAATGGCGCAGGAGGCCGCGTCTGCTGGAGGCAGCATTGATGGCGATCAGATGCAGGTAGGCCGCTACACCACCGTGAGGGCCAAGCCTGCCGAAGAAGCCAGCCAGCCCTTGCTGGTGATGGCCCGCATTCATTTTCCGAGGCAGACGGTACGCACCGTAGGCGAGGCAGTGCGGCACACGCTGCTGCGCACGGGCTGGCAGCTGGCGTCTGGCGGCCTGTCGCCCGATGCGCGACGCGTGCTGGATCTGCCGCTGCCGGAGTCGCAGCGCGTGCTGGGGCCATACCGCGTGCGCACCATTTTGGATGTGCTGCTGGGCAGCTCCTGGCAGTGGCACGAAGACCCGGTGCGGCGCACGGTGTGGTTCACGCTGACACAGGGGCGGCCTTCACAGCTAGCGCCAGCCATGCCCACAGTCCAATCTCAAGCCAGACATGCTGATGACGCCAGCGGACTTTCTGCCGCAAACGCGGTTCAGGAGGAGCAGTGATGCAGCCCGATTCCCAGGATCCCATATGGCTGCAACAGCAGCAGAACGAACGGCAGCGGCTGCAAGAAGAGCAGGAACAGCAGCACCTGGAGCAGCAAGAGCAGTTACGGCTGGCGAGCGCTGACAGAAGTGGGCCTGAAGCAGATGGAACACCGCCCGCCGGGAGGACGCAGGGGGCTGATCGTGCGGCCGCCCAGCGGATGCCAGCTGGCGCGGACAAGCCCGCCAGAACCTACAAGGACGGGTTGATTGCTGCAGTGATTCTGGCGGCCATCGTGGGCGTTCTGTACTACTTCGCCAAGCCTTCGACGCCATCGCTGCCGCAGGCTTCGCTGGAGCCGCAGTCCGCTGCCGTGGCCGCGCCGGAGCCGTCCGCACCACCCGAAGCCGGGCCTGAAGCACCCGTGGCGTCCAGTGGCGCCCTGCCCCATCCTGAGATCCCGAATGCAACTACCCTGCCAGACGCATCGCTTGAGCCGCTGCCAGCAGACGCGGAAGGCGAATCATCGCAACAATCATCCGGGGAACTGGCACAGGCACTGACTCGGCTGGAGGCGGCACATTCTGATTTGCAGGCGCTTGAGCAGCGCGTGGCCGCGCTGGAAGCTGGCTTGGCCCGTGCCAGCGAGCAGATTCAATCTCTGCCGCAGGCCGGGCGCACACAAGGCGAGACCCAAGGTGACGGTGCACCTCTATCTTCCCGGCCTGCCGCCAAGCGCAGCAAGGCGTCTGTAGCCGGACAGCGCATCCGAAAGAATACGGATGCGCCTGTGAAGCCGCAAGGCGAGCTGCTGGCCGTGGACATCTGGGATGGCAGGCCCTCAGTCATCGTGGGCACGGGCGTGGCAGGCGACGGGCGTATCCGGGTGATGCAGCCCGGGGAACAAATGAACGGCATTGGCCTGCTGATGGCCGATGTGGTCAAGGGGCGTGCCACATTCTCGGCGCGCCAGGGCAGCCCGTTCACGCTCTCCGTGGCCGAAGAAGGGCAGGAGGAGCCGCAATGAATTCCGGCCTCGGCCCCATCCTGCGGCCTCTGTCCTGGGGCTGCCTGGCCCTGATCATCTCTTGCGCGCAGGCACAGACCCTGCCCGCACGGACACAGGAAGGCCGCACGCAAACCGGCCGTACGCAGCCAGCGCCAACGGCCAGCGGCTGGACAATGCTGGATGAGCGCGACCGCATCCTGGCGCAAATCTGGAACCTGAGCGATGAGGAGATGCGCCGCGCCAAGGTGCTGCTTGAAGGACCGCGCAAGTCGTTTTCCGTGGCCAACCTCTCGCCAGTAGAGGCGCTCGGCATCCATGCTCGCACGGATGCCGAGCGGCGCAAGTACGCCGAGATGTTCGCTCGCGCTTTCCATCAGGACGTGGAGAGGTCCCTGGCCTGGAACGCCGCTTTCACGGAGGCAATGGCGCGGCTGTATCCGGGCGAGCCGGTGATCGACCATGCGGGCAGCCAGCCCGTGATGGCTCCCGTAGGCGCAGTTGATGCCATGCACCTTCCACGCTCGCTCCTGGTGGAGCCTGCGCCGCCCGCTTCGTCCAAGGCCGCATTGCCATCTCTGTCAACACTGCAGCCACCTCCTGCGGCGGCTGCCGCTGCGGAAAGACGCGCGCCATGAACACGACTGCCCTGCCCCGCCGCCTCTGGCTGCAAGGCGCTGCCGCTGGCGCGCTGGCGGCATGGACGGGCACAGTGCGTGCTGCCAGTCCTGCGGCCTGGCTTCCCTATGCACCTGAACAAATCCTGCGCATCAGTCCTGCGCCCATGCGGCGCATCGAACCTGCGCCGCCGCAGACCAGACGCGGCATGGCCTCGCTTCAGCCACCCAAAGCCTACGTGCGCACGGGGCGCGAACAGAACGTGCCTGCCTGGCTGGTGTATGGCGTAGCCTTGCAGGAATCGCTCGTCCGGTTTGGCCCGCTGGCGCTGCCCTATCCGTGGACGCTGTGCGCGAGTGGGCGCAGCCTGCGCTTTGGCAGCTATGAAGCCACATTGGCGGCATTGCAGGCCCTGCTGCGGCGTGGCGTCACCAACGTGGATTGCGGCGCCATGCAGGTCAACTGGCGCTGGCATGGCGACAAGCTCGGCAGCGCCGAGCAGGCGCTCAAGCCGTATTCCAACCTGGCTACAGGCGCACGCATCCTGCGCGGGCATTTCGAGGAGCGGAGCGACTGGCGCGCCGCCGTGGCGCTGTACCACACCGGCACAGACGCCAGCGCAGCTGCCCGCCAAAGGGGAGCGCGCTATGCCAGCCAGACACTGGACCGTTTGGCCCGCATGGGCGTGGACGTGGCGGGGCTGCTCAAGGGGAACCGCCATGTCTGACGTCCGCGTCTGCGCAGCCTGGATAACCCAGTGGACGCTCATGCTGGCAGCCGCATCGCTGGCCGCCAGCGCAATGGCGGCGGATGCCTCTGGGCAGGCGCGCTCCTTGGCTGTGCCGCAGCTGGAATGCATCAATGTGGGCGAAGCCGCTGTGCCAGCCGCGCCTTACTTCAGCCATTTGCTGCAAGGCCAGGAACAGCCGGGCGTGCTGGCTTCGCTGCGCTTTCCGCTTGTTTCCAGGCTGACCGCAGGCACGCCCGCCACAGGCGTGCCTGTGTTCGAGGCGCGCTGGATGGCGCAGCCAGTGTTCATTGTGGGCGCGGACGGCGTGTCGATACGCTGGCTTGAGCGCCATCAGGCTGCCTTGCGGCGCATGGGCGCGATTGGCATTGTGCTCAGTGCCGCCAATGAGGAGGCGTTCAAGGCCATTCAGCGCGCGGCAGACAGTCTGCCACTGGGACCAGCGCAGGGCCAGTGGCTTGAGAGGCATCTTCTGGCGCTCGGCATCCGTTCGTATCCGGTGCTGATTGGCTTGGACGGACTCAGCCAAGCAGTGCCGCAGGAGACGCTGCCATGAAGGCTGATGCCGTGCTGGAAGGGCTGCTTCGCCCGCCCATTGAGTTGTGGAGCGCTGCCACCTCGGCCAGCGTGGCAGTGGCGGCGGCGCTGGCACCCTGGAGTCTGATGATGCCGCCAGCGCTGGGCTACGCAGCTGCAGGCATCGCAGCAGGCTTTGCCAGCGTGCGGCTGCGGCAGGCGCTCACCGTTATGCGTTACCAGCACGGCATGAAGTACTACACCGTCACGCGCGTGGCCCCATCCTGCCTGCCCGTGACGCCCGATCGCCTTTATCTGGGCCAGGGCTTCGAATGGAAGCAGCTGCACACGCAACGGCGGCATGACGCCGCGCAAAAGCAGGCCGAGCCGTTCATTAAACCGCGTGTATCGCTGCTGCGCCACTTGGGACAGAGGTGGCAGGAGTGCGCCGCCAGCGGCCATGCCTCGCCGCTGGCGCGCCTGGGGGCGGCTGCAGCCAGCATCGAGAGCTGGCTCAATCCCCTGCGGCCCTATCCTGATCTGGGCGGCACGCCCGTGCTGCATGGTGTGGGCAGCCTGGAGGAAAAACCCGTGACGCTCAGGCAGTCGGCGCGTTCGGGCCACATGCTGGTGATGGGCACCACGCGCGTGGGCAAAACACGGCTGCTGGAGCTGCTGGTGACGCAGGATATCCATGCGGGCAAGGTGGTGATCGTCATTGATCCCAAGGGCGACGCCGATCTGATGCTGCGCATGTTCGCCGAAGCCAGGCGCGCCGGGCGAGAGCGGCAGTTCTATCTGTTTCACCTGGGTTATCCGGAGATTTCAGCGCGCTACAACGGCATCGGCAACTTTGCACGTATCACCGAAGTGGCTACGCGCGCGACCAATGCGCTGCCTTCCTCCGGCAACTCGGCGGCATTCAAGGAGTTTTCCTGGCGGTTTTCCAACATCGTGGCCCAGGCGCAGGTGGCGCTGGGGCGGGTGCCCACCTACGAGACTCTGCTCAAGGACGTAACGGGTATCGACGGCCTGTTCATGGACTACGCCACGATGGTGTTTGAGCGGCTGGCCGCCGACCCCGAGCTTCAGGGGCGTTTCACCGACTGGCGCCAGCGCGTGCAGCAGCTGCAATCGCAGATCGGCGTCAAGGGCGGCGTGCCCGTTCCGCGCAGCCTGCAAGACCGCAATCCCGAGCTGGTGGCCATGTTTCTCTGGATCAAGGAAACGCGGCTGGATGACAAGGTGCTCACAGGCCTGGCGGCGGCTTTCAGTTATGAGCGCTCCTTCTACGAAAAAATCATCGCCTCGCTCGGCCCCTTCCTGGAAAAACTTACAACCGGAGCTGTAGGCAAGCTCATCAGCCCCGACTATTTCGACACTTCGGACAAGCGTCCCATCTTCGACTGGATGACGGTGATGCGCCAAGGCGGCATTGTCTACGCAGGGCTGGACGCGCTGTCAGACGCCGTGGTGTCTGCGGCCGTGGGCAATTCCATGCTGGCCGACCTGGTAAGCGTGGGCGGCAAGCTCTACAAGGACGGACTGGATCCTGGCGATGTCGCAGGCAGGTTGCGGCTGCCGGAAGTTTGCTGCCACTTCGATGAGGTCAATGAAATCGCCGGACCGGAATTCGTGCCGATGGTCAACAAGCTGGGCGGCTCGGGTTTTCGCATCACGGCCTACACGCAGTCGCTCTTTGACATTGAGGCGCGCGTGGGCGACAAGGCCAAGGCAGGCCAGATCATGGACAACTTCAACCACCTGGTCATGCTGCGCGTGCGCAGCACCGCCACGGCGAAGCTGCTGGCCGACCAGGCGCCGCAGGTGAACGTGGCACAGCTGACGCCCATGTCCGGCGTGACCGACACGGCCGCACAGGGCACAGGCGTGGACTTCACCAGCCGCAACGACGACATCGTCACCTACACGAAGACGCCCATGATCGAAGCGTCTGACGTGCTGGCGCTGCCGCAGGGGCAGGCTTTCGCACTGCTGGAAGGCAATCGCTGCTACAAGCTGCGCATTCCTTTGGCAGATGCGCGCGGCGACGCCTTTGTGCCGGAGTCGCTCAGGAAAGTGGCGGCGGATATGAAGCAGCGCTACCGCACCAGTGAACGGTGGGCCAGGGAAACCGACTGGTTGGGGGATGATGCCTCATGGCTGGCCGGACAGCCCCTGGGCGAGGCCAGTGCGGGCCTCATCCAGACTGATCTGGCTTTCCGCGAAGGCGAGACCGGGCATGAAGGCGTTCTGGGCCATGGCGCGGTGCTGGGGCAGGTAGCAGGGAGACCGGCATGAGCGCACCCGCCAGCGCCGCCCGCGCGCCCATCAGGCCTCGCACGCACGGCCCAGTGCAGCTGTGCCTGGAGATCGTCTTCGGACTGCTGTTCATGGCGCTGTTTTCCTGGTTCGTTGGCCTGGCCATCGAGATTGTGGGCAGCTACACGCTCTGGAAGGAACAGGGTACGCGGCATGCGCAGCGCATGGTGCAGCAGGACATGGACTACATCGCCGCCGCTCCCCGCAGCCTGCTGGTGGACGACACCGCCGCTTTCGCGCGCCGCCTGTGCGGATGGATCGCGCGTCCCTACGAGCGCTTGGGCGTGCCGAGCTGGCACGCGCGCCTCGATCCAGCGCCTGGCTCGCCAGAGGAAGCCGCCCTGGCCGCTTCGCTGGGCGCGTCCAAGGGCACCGCACGCGCCGCACGCGCCATCGGCAGACACCTGAGCCGCTGGGCGCTGTCGTCAATGTACGTGGCACAGGATGTGGCACTGCGCTTGAGCGTGGCGCTGTTTGCCTTGCCCGCCTTCGCGCTGGCCTGCCTGGTCGGCGTAGTCGACGGCCTGGTGCGGCGCGATTTGCGCCGCTGGCAGGGCGGGCGCGAGTCCAGCTTCGTCTACCACCATGCCAAGCGCTACACGGTCTGGGCGCTCACGGGCGGATTCAGCTTGTACCTGACCTGGCCGTTCGGCGGCTTCAACCCGGCCTACATGGTGCTGGTGTTCACCGTGCTGGCGGCCGCCACGCTGTCCACCACCGTGGCCGCCTTCAAGAAATACGTCTGAAAGGAGCAAGAACGAATGCCCTCAATTTCTTCCATTTCCCCAGACGCGGCCCGCCGCGCGCACATGGCCTGGAAGCTGGCGCTGATTGCGACTGCCTGCCTGGCGGCCCAGGCCGCGCGGGCGGGCGACGATGACACCGAGCGCGAACGGCTGGCGCGCATCGACCACGAAATCGCGCGTGTGCAGGCGCTGGTATCGGCGGCCGCGCAAGACGCGCCCACGGGCCAGCGCGTGAAGTTCCGCTACGACTGGCTGCAAAACGATTTGCAGCTGGTACGCGAGGGCATCCGCCAGCACGAAGACGCGCCGCGCCAGCCGCGTCCCGTACCTCCTCTGCGCGGCGACTACCGCCAGTAGGAAGGAACGCCCGCATGGCTGCCATGAACGAGACGATGCGCGCCGCCTTCGAGGCTGGATCCGGCGTGGCGCCAGCCACGCTCAAGGGCACGCTGGCAACGGTCTGCGTGGGCGTGGCGCTGCTGGTCTGCGCCTGGGTCATTGCGCAGCTGGCCTGCGCCTGGCGCGACGAGGAGATCAGCTCTGGCGAAGCCGTGATGGGCATGGCCAGAACGGCCGTGCTGACGCTGCTGCTGGTTTACGTCATTGTCTGAAGCGTGCTTCCAGCTGTTTTCTTTTTCTTCGCGGATTTTTCTCAACCAAGACTCAAGGAGTCCATTCATGAAAGCATCAAAGCTGTTTTCTATTTCCGACAAGCGCCTGCCTGGGCGCTGGCGGCATCTACGCGAGAAGGCTGCGCATGCTGCGCTGCTGCCCGTCGTCATGCTCACGACCAGTCCTGCCTTCGCAGGGCTTCCCACCATGCCCACGCCAGGCCCGGCCATTGGCGGCGGCCAGGTCGCCCAAGGCGACTGGCTGGGAGCGATGGGCGCATGGTTCAAGGCCGGGGTCACGATTCTGGGTCTGGTGCTGGCCGCCCTGGGATTCATCTACGTCGTCAGCGGTGCGCTGAGCAAGTGGCGCGCCTATTCGATGGGACGCGCTGAGCTGGGCGATCTGAAGGAATATTTCGTGATGGGCGCGGTCATGGCAGTCTTTTTAGTCGTCATGGTGACCTACGCCGTCGAGACGCTGACCTGAGAGCGGAGCGCGCGCAGTCATGAACGCCAAGGCAGATTCCGCCCAAGTCGCGCAGGCCGCGCGCCTGCGCGCGCCCATCACCGACCGCGTCAACGCCGAGCCAGCCATCCTGCACGGCATGGCCGCCACGGAAGCGAAGGCCATCGCCCTGATATCCATGCTCGTGTTCCTGCTGGCTGGCGGCATCGTGTTCGCCGCCACCCGCCTGTGGCAGACATTGTTGTTGCTGGCGATTTTCGGGCCGGCAGCCACGCTGTGGTTCGGCAGCCAGTACCTGGCCCGCATCAAGCGGGGGCGGCCCGATGGCTACTACAGCCAAGCTATCCATCTGTGGATGGCTGCGCGCGGGCTGGTTAGGCCCCGCTTCATTGCCCATGACGGCGTCTGGTCGCTGGGCCGCCCTCTCGATCTGGCGCTGTCCGCTCCGCTTGATCCGCCGCCGGAGGCTCCGCTCTGCCCTGGCAGCCCCTCGGTTTTCCGCGCCCGGCGCACATCCGCACCATGAGCAGCAGACAGCATCTTGACGCGCTGGCGGCGGCACGCGCGCACAACGCCACTCTGCGCCGGACCATTCTGGTGGTGGCCGCAATGGGACTGGCGGGAATGTATTTCGCGCATGCCTTGCCACGAACGCTGGACATGCATATCGCTCCTGACATGAACGTAGGCGACGCGGTGCGCTTCATCAATGGCCAAGCGCCCGTGCCGGACGTGAATGTCTATGGCTTCGCCTACTACATCTGGCAGCAGCTCAACCGCTGGCAGGCCGACGGTTCCAAGGATTACGGCGAGCAGATCTACCGCTTCCAGAGCTATCTGACGCCCTCCTGCCTGGCGCAGCTGGACGCCGATCTCAAGGGGCGCCACGCTGCAGGCGAACTGCGCTCGCGCACGCGGCAGGTCACCGAAATCCCCGGTCTGGGCTATGCCAGCGGCCGCGTCATCGCCGATGGCCCTTCAGCCTGGACGGTGCTGCTGGACATGCAGCTGATGGAAACCTTCAAGGGGCAGTCCGTCAAGGACACCTTCATCCGCTATCCGATCCGCGTCGTGCGCTTCGATGTGGACCGCGAGCGCAATCCCTGGAAGCTGGCCGTGGATTGCTACGGCAGTCAGCGTCCGCAGCGCCTGGATGCGCGTGACGTGCAGGCCGCCGCCAGCGGCAAGGCAGCCCTGCCGCTGCCTGAATCGCTCACGCCCGCCGCGCTGCCCAGCGCAGCCGAAGTCGAGGCGCCTGCCGCCACCAACGCCAAGCAAAAGGCCCAGCCATGAAGCACGAACTCCATCGCTCTCTCCTGTCCGCAGCCGCCCTGACGGCACTGTGCCTGGTTCTGCCGCCGCCTGCGCTGGCGCAGCAGGTCTCGCCGCTTTCGCTGCAGGGCGTGCCGCCCGATCTGATCCAGACGGAAGACCAGGCTGCGGTAGCGCAGCCCATTGATCTGGGACAGAACATGGGAGCGGACGCGCCGGATGTACAGACGGCAGCCGATGCGCAGGCCTCCGCTGCGGCAGCCGCTGGCCCGGCCACGCGGGCTGCGCGGCAAGCCCAGGCGCAGCACCACACGCGCAGGCCGCCTGCCGCAGGCGCGGCCCGCCGTGCGGGCGTGGAGCGGGCCGTGTTCGAGCGCCAGCCCGTGCGCGTGCCGCTGCCCGTGGGGCGCGAGCGTCTGGTCACACTGCCTGCACCCGCTGCATTGCACGTGCCCAATGACATGCAGCAAGTCGCCCGAATCGAAGTGATCGACCGCACCATGTACGTGACAGCGCTGGTTCCGTTCACGCCGATCCGCATCGTCGCCGAGCTGATTGACAGCGGCCAGCAGATTCCAATGGACCTTCTTGCCAGCGAGCAAACCGCATCGGCCGACGCCGAGCTGGAAGTCTTCGTGGTGACACAGGGAGCGGCGGCTCATCAGCAGGAACAGAACGAACAGCAGAAAGACGTTGCAGAGCAGCCAGGCAGTCAGGACACCGACATGGTGGAAATTACGCGGCACGCTGCCCGCATGCTGTACGCGCCGCGCCGCCTGGCCTGGAGCCATCCTGGAGCGCATCAGGTCAAAGTCAGGCATGAAAGCATTCCCGGCCTGCTTCGCGGAGCGAACGTGCAGGCCGTGCCGCTGGGCCAGTGGCGCAGCGGTCAGCTTCATGTGACGGCCGTGCGCATCACCAATCTCTCAAGCATCCCGCTGGAGCTGCCGCTGGAAGACGTGCGCGGCCACTGGATCGCCGCCACCGCCCAGCATGGGCGCATCGGTCCGGCGGGCAGCGAAACCGATACCACCGCCCTCTATCTGGTCTGCGAGCGCGCATTCGAGGCGTGTCTGGACTGAAAGGACGTCGCTCATGGCTACTTCCGGCAACCGCCTCACCCCCATCATGGCCGCCGCTGCCGTGCTCATTGTCGGTGTGGTGCTCTACAAGCAGTTCACATCTTCCGAGCCTGCCAAGGCGGCAGCGACGCTCCGGCAGGTGCCCTCACCCGATCTTCCTGGCGTCACGGGCGCGGACAGCGACACGCCCGCCGAAACACTGGCAACCGTGGTGGCCAGCAACGAACAGCTTCGCCGCCAGGTCAATGAAGTTCTGGAGCAGAACAGAAAGCTCATGGAAGACAACCGGCGGCTGGGCGGCGGCGCAGCAGGAGCAGCAGCTGCCACGGCTACGCCATCTGTGACGCCCACCGATGCTGCGCCCACCTTGACGCAGCCGGTGGATGGCGGCGAAAGCGGCGACAGGCCTTCCGTACTGGACAACGCCATTGACCGAGCCGCGCAGACGATAGACACGATTTCCCGCAACCTGCCCAGCGTGTCCAGGCCTGCGTCTCCCGCAGGCTGGAACAGCAGCTCGGGCAGCCTCATGGGCAGCAACTCTGATACAGGCGCGCCGCCTGGCGCAGTGCATTACAGCATGATGCCTCCTATGGGGTACGCGGTGCAGACGGAAGCGCCGCGCGGCCAGGGACAGGGCGTGTCCATCACGCGCTTTGTGCGCACCACGCAACCCGCCGACCCTGACGCAGGCAGCGGTGGCAATGGAGCGGCCACGCAGGCTGCCAGGGCCGCCCGCCAGGCGGGCAGGGTCGAAGACGTTCCTTACTTCACCATCCCGGAAAACGCCACCCTGTCGGGCGTGACCGCCATGACCAGCCTCATCGGGCGCGTGCCCATCGACGGACGCGTGACCGATCCGATGCAGTTCAAGGCTGTGGTCGGGCGCGAAAACCTGGCGGCCAACGGCTTCGAGCTGCCGCCGGATCTGGCTGGGATGATCGTCACGGGCATTGCCATCGGCGACATGGCCCTTTCGTGCAGCGAGGGCAAGGTGCGCTCCGTTACCTTCGTGTTCAACGACGGCACGATTCGCACGGTGTCTTCACGCCGAGCGGGCACAGCCGTTCTCAGCCAGGGCAGCGGCAGCGCCAGCAGCGGTGACGATCTGGGCTTCATCTCCGACCCCTACGGCAATCCCTGCATTGCGGGCAAGTTCGTCACCAACGCGCCGCGCTATCTCACGGACGTGATCGGCCTGGGCGTTCTGGGCGTGGCCGGACAGGCCTACGCAGACGCGCAGCGCACCGTGCGCAACAACGCCGATGGCAGCTCCAGCAGCACGGTCACGGGCAACGTGGGCAACTATGCGCTGGGTCAGGCCGTCTCCGGCGCGTCCAGCGAGCTGAGCAAGTGGATGCTGCAGCGCCTGAAAAACAGCTTTGACGCTGTCATCACACCCAGCGGCCACCAGCTCGTCATTCACCTGAATCAGGAAATCCGCCTGGACAAGGCCCCGGGCGCCCGCCGTCTGGTGCATCGCCGCCAGGCCGTACAGAACGCACGAGGAGAACGCTATGGACTGCAATGAATCCATCCGCCCTGCCCTGCTGGCAGCAGGCTTGGCCGCCCTGCTGGCAGGCTGCTCGGTTACGGGTGAGCGCGAATCGCCGCTGAACGAGGTTACACGCGGCTCGCCCACGGTAGTGGACGTTTACCGTGGCCAGGCCAACAGCCTGGACGCTGGCTCTGCAGACAGCCCGCGCGCGCGGCTGAACGGACAGTCGCTGGCGCGCCCCATCGCCGCAGGCGACGGTGGCACGCAGCGCTACTGGTCGGCGCTGGAACCGATGCGCCAGCGCTTCGCCCGCGTGCCGAATCCCGATCTGGTGATGGTGGTGTACCCGCATCTGGCGCGCGGCAAGTATCCGGTGCCCGGCTACGTGACGGTGTTTCCGATGTACGAGCAGACCCACTATGCCCTGCCGGGCGAAGTGCAGCAGGATCTGATCGAGGCGCGCGCGCTGTACCAGCCTGCTGCGCAAGGCGAGGCATCCACGCGCCATGATCCTTCCATGCCTGCCAGTGGACAGTAAAGGGCGGCTGGCATGACACTGCACAAGCTTTTTTCGGGCCGCGCACGCGGGCGCTTTTCGTCCGGGCCACTGGGCCAGACCGTGGGCCAGCGCCGCCGCATGGCCATGCGTGCGCCCTCGTTCACGGACATGCTGCCTTACGTTGCCTATGACGCCAGTGAGCAGGTGTTCACGCTCAGGGACGGCTCCACTCTGGGCGCGATGTTCGAGCTGCAGGCCGTGCCCACCGAGGCGCAGGCGTTTGAATACCTGCAGGACCGGGCCAGCAAGGTGCAGGAAGCATTGCAGGCGCTGCCCGAGTCGGATGCCTCGCCCTGGATCGTGCAGTTCTTCTTGAACGACGACCGCAACATCGACGGCCTGGCTGACCAGCTGGCCGACTACATCCGCGCCACGCATGCGCGCTATCCACAGCGGGCGGCGGCCATCATGGATTCGCCTTTTACGCAGGCCACACTGGCTGAAGTGGCTGCCCACCTGGAGCGCGTGTCGCGTCCTGAAGGGCTGTTCGTGGACACGCAGGTTACCGGCCAGGTCTGGCGCGGTCAGCAGCGGCGCGTGCGCTGCTGTATCTACAAGCGTTTTGCCCACCTGGCTGAAGACCCTGCGCCTCCAGTCGCGCAAGTCGAGGCCGTGGCTGTCACGCTCATGGCGACCCTGAGCGAAGCGGGCGTGCGGGCCAGGCGCTGCAACGGGCGCGACCTGTACGAGTGGCTGCTGCCGTTTTTCAACCGCAAGGCTGACTGGGCACAGAGCGAGGCGCAGCTGCTGCAAAGCGCACCCTATCCGGGTGATGATCCGCAGCAAGCGGGCGGTGCAGGCGCGCCCCTGTTCGGCTGGGATCTGTCGGAGATGCTCAACCTCTCGGAGCCGGTGTCTGATCTGGCGGCAGGGCTGTTCGAGTTCGACGGCGTGCCAGTGAAGGCACTGGCTCTGCAATCCATGCGCGCCAATCCGCAGATTGGCCATTTTTCTGCAGAGCTGCAAAGCGGCAAGGAAGCGTTCGCGCGTTTTGACCGGCTGCCAGCCGGGTGCATGCTGTCAGTGTCCGTGACAGTGCAGCCACAGTACAAACTGGAGCGCCACATCGAGCGCATCCGGGATGCGTCCAGGGCGAAGACGGCGCTCGCGCAGGAGACCTACCGTGAATGCGAACAGGTGCTGCACCGCATGATGGAAGGCGACAAGCTGCTGCCCATGATGGTTGCGCTCTACGTCACGGGACCGACCCGCGAGGCGCTGGAGGCTGCCGTCTCGCAGGCTAACGCCCTGCTGGTGCCCACAGGCCTGCGCTTTATCGACTCGCGCCAGGAGCTGGCGCCGTTGGACGTGTTCATGCGCGCCCTGCCCTTCAATTTCGATCCGGCCTTCGACAACCGCGACCTGCGCCGCACGCGCCTGACCTTCGCCTCGCAGATCGCCGCTCTGCTGCCCGTGTACGGCCGCTCGCGTGGCACGCCGCATCCGAACTTCTGGTTCTGGAACAGAGGCGGCGAGCCGCTGTGGTGCGATCCGCTGAACAAGCACGACCGCAAGAAGAACGCCCACATGCTGGTACTGGGGCCGACCGGGGCTGGCAAGTCGGCCACGCTCAACTATCTGGCAATGATGACGATGGCCATCCACCGCCCGCGCCTGGTCATCGTGGACGCGGGACGCTCGTTCGCGCTGCTGATGGCGTATTTCCGGGAGATGGGTCTGTCCACCCATGCGGTCACGCTCACGAGCGAGGCCGATGTGTCGCTACCGCCATTCGTGCATGCCCTGCGTCTGCTGGATGACCCCGACGTGATGGCCTCCTACCAGGCGGCCGAGAGCCAGGCAGCCATCAATGCGGGCCTGCCTGGCGAGCGGCAGCTGGCGGAGCTGACCCGCCTGCCGGGCGAGGAGTCCCGCGCGCCAGACGCGTCTGGCACGGACGCGCCAGGCGCAGCCCCGCAGGTTTCCGAAGAAGAAGAGGAAGAAACCGCCAAGCGTGATCTGCTGGGCGAAATGCTGATTGCGGCCATCATGATGATCACGGGCGGCGAGGAAGACGAAGTGGCGCGCATGGGGCGCGCCGACCGCTACCTGGTCACGCGCGCCATCATCCGCGCCGCCGCGCGCGCCCGCAGCGAGGCGCGTGCGCACCCGCTCACGCAGGACGTGGCCATTGAGTTGATGGCCATGAACAAGGATGCATCCCTGTCCGCGCCGCGCCAGCTGCGCGCCGAGGAGATGGGCCAATCCATGATGATTTTCACGCAGGCGCTGCGCGGCAAGCTCTTCAACCGCTACGGCCAGGACTGGCCAGACGCCGACGTGACGCTGGTGGAGATGGGCACGCTCACCCAGGACGGCTATGCCGACGCGCTGGCCGTGGCCTACACCTCCCTTATCGACTCGGTGCAGTCGCGCGGCGAGCGTTTCCAGGCCGATGACCGGCCCATCGTGTTTCTCACAGACGAGGGCCACCTGATCACGACCAATGAGCTGCTGGGTCCCAAGATTGCCAAGGGCACCAAGATGTGGCGCAAGCTCAACATCTGGTTCTGGCTGGCCACGCAGAATCTCAAGGATTTTCCTGATTCGATGGACCGCGTGCTGTCCATGTGCGAATACTGGATGCTGCTGACAATGGACAAGGCCGAGATTGAGGAGGTGGCGCGCTTTCGCAGCCTTACCGCCGAGCAGCGCCTGATGATGGAATCGGCCCGCAAGGAGCCTCCCAAGTACACCGAAGGCGTGCTGATTTCGGCCAATGGCCAGGTGCTGTTTCGCAACGTGCCGCCTGCTTTGCCGATCGCGCTGGCCATGACCGAAGGCCACGAGAAGGCCCAGCGCAAGCGTCTGATGGAGCAGCACGGCTGCACGGAACTGGAGGCAGCCCGCATGGTGGCGCGGCAGCTGGCACAGGCGCGCATATGAGAGCGAGCGCCGATTTCCTTCTGCTGCCCGCGCGCCTGCTCGTCTGCGCCTGCGCCCTGCTGCTGCCTGCGGCGCAGGCGCAGGCGCAGCAAGCCAGCGTCAGCGTCGTGGAAGTTTTTGCCAATTCGGCCATGCACATCACGCCGGAAAACAGCCAGGGCCTGCCCTGGCGGCTGGACATCTACCGTCTGGATGCCCTGCGGCAGATCGAGCGGCAGCTCAGCCAGAACCTGCCTCAGACCGAGGCCGAGGCGATGGCCTGGCTGCGAGCCAACGAAGCGCGCATCCGCCGTGAGGTGCAGCCGCTGGCCGTGCAGGCGGCCAATGGCGTGGCGCTGGCGCACTACTACCGCATCGAGCGCCTGCCCGCCATCGTGATCGACCGCAAGGCGGTGGTCTATGGCACGACCGACGTGCGGGCGGCCGTTGGCCGCTATCTGCAAACGAAACAGGGAGACAGGCCATGAAGCGGACACGGATGCACGCAGCAGCCGCCATGCTGGCAGCGGCGCTGGCCTGGCCCGCCAGCGCGCGGGCGCAAGTCTCGCCCGATATTCTGGGCACAAGCACACCGCAGATCCTGGCAGGCACCGTGGCCGCGTTGCCCAGCTGCGCGGCCTGGCGGCCCGCTGGCATCTGCTTCTGGCTGCGCTGCACGCCGTTTGGCTGTTCCATTGAAACGTCCATCAAGGTCAGCCACTACGTGCCCGACTTGATCGTCAGCAGCTACGGCGATCCGCTCAACCACCCCTGGACGGATATCGGCAAGCCCGTTTCCTCCCTGTTTTCCAAGGCGGGGTCATCACTGATGGGTTCCCTGCTGGACGCCTCGGCCGCCACGGCGCGCGAAAACCAGGAGATCGCCACCTTCAAAAGCGTTGATGCCATCGGCAACCCCGTGGGGCAGCTGGCGGCGCTGGCTGGCGGCGGCGGCTTGTCCATGCCCGCCTCCATCGCCATCCCTACCCCCGAGGAACTGGTGAAGTTTCCGGCCGTGGAGCTGCCGCGCATCCTGCGGCTGTGGGCTACCGTGCCCGCTCAGATGGCCTCCACGATGGCCAACGACGCGCGGGCGCTGGCGCAGAACCCGGCCAGCCTGCTGGCAGGCTTTGCGGATCTGCCGGGGCAGCTCACGTCGATTCAGACGCCCTTCGGAAGCATAGGAGACATGATGAACGGCGGCTTCAATCTCAGCTCCCTGGGCATTGGAGGCTCTGGCGGCAGCTCGGGTTCAGGCAGCGGCGGCAATGGCGGCAGCTTCGGCCTTGCTCCCGGGGCGCTCCAGGAAGCCATTCTGTCCGCATTCGGCGGGCCGGGCGGCGACATGATCTGTCCTGGCGGTTCGCAGCCCTTCAATCTCTACTACCACAGCGATCTGGATTCATGGTTCTGGCGTTCCATGATCCCGCTGGACATGCTCTATCCGCAGGCCTGGATTCCAGGCTTCGGCGAAGTGGGCAATGCGCTCACCAATACCTGGGGCAGCGTGTATCCGCGCACAGGCCATCTGGTGCAGTCACACCCGGCCAAGTCCTCGGCCGTGCTGTCCGCGCGCGTGCACAGCATCGTCAGCCAGCAGGCACAGGCGCACATCTACAAGAAGCTGGAAACACCAGGCGGTTACAAGTATTTCGCGCGTTTTGCCGATCCGCGCTGGCAGCCCGTGCATCCCGTCATGGAAAAAAGCTGCCTGAAGTTTGGCTCCAACGACAGCCTCAGTCCGTTTTCCTGGCGCGACTTCAAGACCTCGTCCACCGACGGCTATATCTGGAATATGTGGACACGTTACGAGTGCTGCAAAAGCCGGGGCGCCTTCCTGTTTTCCATCCCGTGAATCCAATCGCCATCAGGAGTTCTTCCATGAAGTCCCATTCGCATCCGCACCGCGCCCTCCTGGCCTCCGCCTGTCTGGCCGCCTGCCTGATCGCGCCCGCACATGCCCAGCCCGTAAGCAATTCCACGCTCTACTACCGCATGGGCGGCGGCTCGCCCGGCGGCGCGGCGGCCAATGGCCAGCAAAACGCCATGCATCTGGGGCTGGATGGAGTGCTGCGGCTGAATTACTCGTGCGGCAAGTTCGACGTGGGCCTGTCCTGGAAAACATTGATGAACAGCTTTTCGCGGCTGGGCACGCAGGTAACCAACGCCGTCAAGGCGGGCATTGCCTCTCTGCCGCTGTACATCCTGCAACGCGCACAGCCAGGGCTGTACCAGCTTTTCCAGAACTACAGCCAGAAGGCCGACCTGATGATCGCCGCCTCGCTCAAGACATGCGAGGAAATGGAAGCGCAGATACGGCAGGGCCAGAACCCCTACGAAGACTGGATCAAGCTGGCCAAGGGCGAGGGCTGGAAGCTCAGGGCGCAGGCGCATGGCGATGTGGTGCAGGCCAAGTACGACATGGACAAGAACGAGCTGCCCCACAGGCAGGGTGTGAACTGGGTGTTCGGCAAGCGCGCCGGCGGCGTGTCTTCCGAGCCGCTGCGCCCGATCCGCGATCTCTCGATCGCAGGCTACAACGTCACGCTCAACAAGCCCGCCAATGCGGCGGCCACCACCAGCTACGCCAGCGCCGCCGAAAAAAACACCCGCCTGGTGCGGGCGTTTCCCACGCCACAGGACATGGCCACGTTCACGACCGAGGTGCTGGGTGACAAGCGCATCTACACCTGCTCGCAAGGCAGCGGCGACTGTCCCGCGCCCACAACCGTAACCACGGCCACGGGCCTGGGGCCGAAGTTCGAGGCCGAGTACGACGTGGTGCAGCCCCTGCTCAGCGGCCTGGCCAGTGGCAGCGCCACGAGCGGCAGCGTTTATGCCGATCTCCAAAAGATCGCCGCTCCAGGCATGGCGGTCAGCCCGCAGCTGCTCGCGGCCCTGCGCCGCCTGCCGCCCGATACGCGTGACGTGGCGGTCAACCGTCTCTCGCAGGAGCTGGCCATGCACCGCGTGATTGACAAGGCGCTGGTGGCGCGCGCCGCGCTGCTCACGGGCATGAGCCTGCCGCAGGTGACGGCTGCGGGCGACGCCATGCGCGACACGCAGGCGAGCATCGACCGGCTGACCCACTACATCGACGACCTGATGTACGAGGCGCGCGTCCGCAAGGAGCTGACGTCGCAAACGGCGCTGGCGATTATGGGCAGTCAGCTGGCCGCCGACAGCCAGGCCATGCGCGTGCCCGATAGCCTGCCCGCCGATCCAGCTCCGCTGGAAGGTGGGCGCGTGAAGGTTTCTCCCTGAGTTGCTGCCATGCAGAAGAAAACGCGCCAATGGCTGCGCTCGCCCGCCAGCGCGGCGGATGAGCGGCTGGCAGCCTTGATGGCCTGTCGGCGCTGAAGAGCAAAAGCGGCCTTGCGGATTTTCACTTCTGGTTCAGCAAGAAGACATTCATTTACCAGCAAGCGGACGGGAAATCAGTCATGCAAATGGACAGTTATCTGGAAATTTTCACGACCATGTATGGATGGGCTTTCGCCAACATCATTGGCGAGGTCATCACGGGCACGGGCCTGGTGGTGGTGCCCTTTGCCGTCATCGTCTTTCGCGGCTGGCTCGAGGCCAAGGAGCAGGGCCTTCAAAGCGCTGGCGTGCTGCCGCTACTCGAGCGCGTGCAAACGCGCCTGATTTCCGCCCTGTTCGTGATGAGCGTGTGCTTTGCCACCACGCCCGTTACTTCGCTGCATCACTCGAACCTGTCGTTTACGCCGCAGGCCACGCCATCGGATCCCAGTCCGCAGACGGCATCACGCAATGGCGGCACGGCTTCCAGCTTCGATGAGGCCATGCGCGACGCTGTCGATGGATCCATGAGCGACAGCGGCAACCTGGCTTTCGTGCCTGCCTGGTGGTACACGGCAATGGCCATTTCCTCAGGCTTCAACAGCGCGGTACGCGCGGGTGTCAAGAATGGCGGCAGCGAGATCCGCATGGTGGAAGACTTGGCGCGCACGATCACCATTGAAGACCCGAAGGTGCTGCAAGCCGTGCAGCGCTTCTACAGCGAATGCTTCATTCCGGCGCGCAGCCGCTATCTGAAGATGGACAAGGCGGGCCTGTCAGCCTCCGGCCAGGCGCTCATATCCGCCGACAACGCGGACTATGGCCCATCTGACGTGGACTGGATGGGCAGCCAGCTGTTCAGGACGGAGCCGGGCTTTTACGCCGACATGCGCAGCTATGCCCCCACGCCCGGCTTTGCCGTGGATTTTGCGCGCGATACGGACTACTACAACCCGGCCAGCGACCAGGAGCCGCCCCATCCGGGCGTGGTCAATCCTGAATGGGGCAGGCCTACATGCAAGCAGTGGTGGGAGGATCCTGAAAAGGGCGTGCGCCAGCAGATGATTTCGCATTCATCCGGGTGGCAGCGCTTCAACGCGGCCACGCGCCTGAATCTGATATTCAAAAGCGAGGACCTGCGCATCGACGCTATGGCCAAGCTGGCGCAGGCCAAGGCCAATCCCGCCTTCATCGACGAGGAGCGTGTCATCGGCCAGAACTACGACACCACCACGATGATTGGCCGCGTCATCGCCAACGCTGCCAGCACGTTCGGCCTCATTGACGAGGCTTTCAAAGCTTCGCTGGCGGTGGCCCCGCTCATCGTGGGCCTGCCGATGGCGCAGGCGCTGCTGCTCATGGGCCTTTACATGTTCCTGCCCCTGGCCACATTTCTGTCGGGTTTCGATCTGCGCGTGATGTTCTATGGCGCAGTAGCAATCTTCACCGTGAAGTTCTGGGCTGTCATGTGGGTAATCGCCCAGTGGATTGACGCGCGGCTCATCAGCGCCATGTATCCCGGCTCGTCAGGCCAGATCATCCTGCAGGAATTCACCCACGCTGCCAAGGGCGCGCTGCCGCAAGGCTACAAGCGCATGCTGCTCAACATCTTGCTGCTGGGACTGTTCATCGGGCTGCCGCTGATCTGGACGGCCATGATGGGGTGGGTTGGAATCAATATTGGAGGGAAATTAACAGAATTAGCCAAACAATCTGAAGGAACCTTTAAAAACACAGCCAAATCATCAGCCTCCTTCACTACCAAAGGCAGGTCTAAATAATGTTTCAATCACCGTAAACACTATCGTAATAGGCCATTTCCGCAGCACCAATTTTTCCTTCATGAAAGGCATCTACTGCTTCGAGGTGTGAACCAATAACAGGATGCTCATCATCCTGATTCAAAGCAACCGGCGGATGCTTGATCATTTCCCATAATGAATAAGCCGTCACGGAAGCCAGAATCATGAGCACGCGCCAAGCCAGCCTGCCGCCATGCAGTCCAAGCCGTTTCAGATAAGCCATGTTGAATGCCATGTCGCTCTCCTTTTCTGCCTGCCGGTGTCATTCATTTGCGCCGCCGCAGGACACGACGCCCGCCTGCTGGCGAATGTATGCGATTGCCGCCATTGCGACAAGCCTCGCAAGGACCGTGCAGACGGATCTCTCATCAGAAAAAGGAGCGGATTCATGAGCTTGAAAACCCGTTTCGCGCAGGTTTCATCAGGACATCATGCTATGAATACAGGAGCTAAAGACATCTTGTTCCAGGATGCAGGTTCCGGTTTTGGAGAACAAGCGCCATGAACGATCTTGAATCCGCCGCCATGCCGCCAGCCGCCGCGCAGCACCGTCCGGAAAGACGCGTGATCTGGTCGGCCAGCGAAGGGCAGGTGGTCAATGCCGGGGTGTTCATCTGCGCCTTGCTGCTGTGCTGGCTGGTGCTGCCCGTGGGCTACGCGCTTTACCGGTACCTGAAAACTGCCAGCCACGTTTACACGCTGACCGACCAGCGCCTGCTGGAGCAAAGCGGAATTTTCGTCAAGCGGGTGGAGTCGCTGGAGCTTTACCGCGTAATGGATCTTTCGGTGTCCAGCACGCTTTTGCAGACGATGTTCGGGCGTGGCCGCATCACGCTGCAAAGCACGGATGCCAGCTGCCCTACCCTGCTGGTCAATGCCGTGCCCAATGCCATTGGCGTGTCGCAGCTGATCCGCGATGCCGTGGAGGCCTGCCGCACGGCCAAGGGCGTGCGCGCCTTTGACCGCTGAATTCAAGGAGAAACTCTGCATGAAGCATTTGTATTTTTCTTTCCCACGCTGGACCGCCGTTCTCACCGCCTGGCTGGCGCTGCTGGGCAGCAGCGCATGGGCGTCTTCAACCGAGGAAGCCATCCAGGCCAATATCGAGCGATTCACCCAAGGCAGGGTGAAGGTGGATCAGGTCACGGCCACGCCCGCCCATGGCATCTGGCAGGTGACTTCGGGCAACGAGATCTTCTACGTTGATGACACGGGGCGCTATGGCTTGGTCAATGGCTCGATGGTGGACATGCGCGAACAGAAGGATCTGACGGCGCTGGCGCTGCAAAAGCTCACGGCGGTGCCCTTCGAGAGCCTGCCGCTGCATCTGGCCATGCGCCAGGTGCGCGGCAATGGTCAGCGCAAGATTGCGGTGTTCGAAGACCCCAACTGCCCCATCTGCCGGGCATTCGCCAAGTTTGTTGATCAGATTGACGACGTAACGGTCTATCGCTTCATGTTTCCCGTGATCGCGCCGCAATCGCAGCAGGCGGCCCGCATCGCCTGGTGCTCGCTAGACCGCACCGCCGCCTGGGAGGCGGCCATGTCCGGCCAGCCCATGGCGGGCAATGGTGATTGCGACGTGAGCGGGCTGGTGCAGATTCTGCAATTTGGCGAGAGACAGCGCATCCAGAATACGCCGACCGTGTTTCTGGGCGATGGCAGACGCCTGGTGGGTGCTACGCCGCCCGAGCAGTTTCTGGCCGAGCTGGATGCCAGCGCGCGGCCAGGCCGCTGAGGTTCTTATTCAAGGAGAGTGACATGAACAGGATGAAAACATGCCTTCTGGCCTGCGCATTGGGCCTTGCGCTGCTTCCAGCGGCGCAGGCGCAGCAGGAAAAAGTCCGGTTTCCGGCAGGGCTGAAATGGCAGACGATGGCATTGGTGACGTTTGACTATCCTGGCTATCACGAAGGCACGCCCGCGCAGCGGAAGCTGGCAAAAGCAATATGGGCGAAGGAAATTGATTCCATGCCTGTCAATACCCTTTTGAAAGACGGCGGTAAGTATTCCAGTTTCATCCTGCTGTCTGCTTTTGAAGACAGCAGGCATAAATACTTCTTCTCCATATTGAGCGCCGCTGCTGACGCATATGAAAAATGTGAAGACCCACCAAATGGTTCTTCGTCTGACACACCCATGTACAGCAAGTGCCCAATGCGGGTGGTGATAGAGGACAAAGCTACGGGGCAGATGCAAATACAGGATTTTCAGGATTACTGCCATTTGTATGTTGACGATCCTGATGCTCCCGCTTCAAAAAATCACACGGAAATCGCCATTGACGACAAGACCCGGACGGCCTATTTCCGGGTCATCCAGTATGGCAGGCTGGCCCCCGAATGCAACCGGGCCATCCGTCTGCGATGAAGCGGGAGCCTCTCATGCGCCCTCTTGCCCCGCGCGCCTGGCTGCGCGCCCTGATGCTGGCCCTGGTCCTGCTGGCAGCTGCAATGGCCCATGCGCAGCCCAGGAACATTGACAACCGGCAGGTCACGGCCGCCGACGTGGCCGCCGCCATTCGCAACTCGCCCAATGCTAGCGCCTGGCTGCGCGCCAACGCGGACGCTGTGGCCAACCTGGCCATGTTCGAAAGCGGCGGCCGCCTGGGCATCTACAACGGCTCCTGCTGCTTTGGCGTGTTGCAGATGAACAGAACCAATATTCGGCAGATTGCCCGTGTTTCCCCTGAAGTCTTTCGTACCTGGTCACTCCAGGATCAGGTCAATGCCTGGGCGCGGCTGACCACCCAGGCCATGAACAACCAGGTGGTGCGCAGTCTGATTGCGCTGGGCACTTTTGACGGCCGCCGTGTGGATGGCAACCTGGTGCTGGCCTGCGTGCAGATGGGCGTAGGCAACTGCCAGCGCATGATCCGCTCGGGCCGTTGCGACGGCTTTGCCGACCGCAATGGCACGACGATCTGCCACATGGCCGACCGCATTGCCAATGGCGGGGCAGCGCCTTCCGCTCCACCCGGCCCCGCAGACACGGCGCCGGGGTCAACGCCAGGGCATGGCGGCGGCACGCGGCCAGGCGTTTCCCCGGATCTTGGCTGCGTGCGCGATGCCGGCGGCGGCTGCATGTCCATGAGCCAGTCCATGCAGGCTGGCTTCGAGGCAGGCTCGGGCGTGCGCATGGAACGCCTGCGCTCTGTCATCCAGATGCTACTGGCCGCCATCACGTTCCTGGTGGTGGGCAGCGCGATGACCGGCGTCTGGCAGAACTTTGCCAGGGGGGGCATCGCCAAGGCCGACCTGCTGCTTTACATGCAGCGCGGTCTGATCATCGTGGGAATGGTTTTCGTGGCCATGAGCGTTCTTTGAAGAAGAGAGCGCTCTTTGAGCGAAGCCATTTCGCACCCTTGAAGAAGGCAGGGGATCCTCAGTACCCTACATAGATTGGACGGCTGGGCCTGGCGTCTGATTCTTTTTGCTCCCGCAGCCGCTGGCGCCGCAGCTGCCGGGGGTCGGTGTAGTACTGTCCGCGCGGGTGGTGCCATTCGATTAGGTAGCGCAAATGCTCCGGGTCAGGCTTGGCATAGATGGTGGTGGTTTGCAGGTTTCGATGTCCCAGCAGCTGCTGGATGATGGATAGCGCAGCGCCTGCGTGATACAGATGGGTGGCAAATGCGTGCCGCAGCGAGTGCGCCGTCAGCAAAGGCATTCCGGCGGCATCGGCATAGCGCCGGATCAGCGTTCGCAGCACGCGATAGGACAACTGCCCGTTCCGGCCGGCGTCATGCACGAAAAACTGCTCCTGCTGCCGTTTGCCAGCCCTGGCCAGCAACTGCGGTCGCGCGGCTTGCATGTACAGATCCAGCCAGTGCTGGGCTGTTTCGTGATAGACCACCATGCGTTCGACCATGCCTTTGCCTAGAACCCTGACATGGCGGCCCCTAAATCCGCACTGCACGTCGAGCACATGCAAGCCCAGCAGCTCGCTGGCGCGCAGGCCGCAGGCATAAAGCATTTCCAGCATGGCCCGGTCGCGGATGCCGTGCAGCGTGCGCACGTCAGGCTGCTCCAGCAGGCGCTCTACAGCCTGCTGGCTTGGCGTGAAGCGCGGCATCTGCCACGGACGACAAATAGGCTGGGAAACGAGCGTCCAGGGATTGGCTTCGATCAACTCCATCCGCAGCGCCCATCCATACAGCCGCCTCAAGACCCATGCGCGTTTGATCACGGTGGAGTGCGCCTGCACGGAAATCGCTCGCAGCCATTCGCGCACGTGTACGACCGTGACCTGCCGCCAATCCAGTCGGTTGCCTGCCAGCCACCGCTGCCAGCGGGCTAGTTCGTAATGCACGCATGCAACGCTGGCAGGTAGCAGCCATCCATCAATTTCCATGGAACAGAACAGCCCCCATCCTGGAGGGTAATGCCTGGTCTTGGTCATAGTGCCGCCCCGCAAGCGCGCCACAGTCTGAAAATCAATGCCTGTTCACTTCCCGTGCAGCAAATCCGCCTCCAGCACCATACGCACGTATCGGGCATACGGAACCCCCCGCTCTCTGGCTTTGGCGCGAACTGCGTCCATCAGGGCGGCGGGCAGGCGCACGTTCAAGGCAGCTTCTTTTTTCGCAATCTCGAATCGCATGGGCTTGAACTGACTGAAGTCAAGGCCAGACAAGTCTTGCTCGAGAAACGCTTCAGCTTCGGCTTCTGTCGCGAAATCAGGCACTCGATGTTTCATAACTTTTCGCCTCCTTTTCGTGCATGTAGCGGGCGCTGATTGGCCGGATGCGATTAGCGCACAAGGTGAACGCAACAAACATTGCCCGGCCATCAACACAGCCCGCCGCAATGTGCCGGGTTTCAGACGGAACGGTGTGCTTCACGTCGGGCGCAACGCGCGCCTGACCCTCCAGGAACAGCCGCTCAATTTCTTCGCGACTGACACCATGCTTGCCTCACTTTGGCCAGTTCCCGCTATCCCAATCGAAGCTTGCAATTTCCATCATCTACACATTTGCAATACATCAATCTTAGCCGGATTCAAGGGCGCATACCCCGCCTGCGCTGCCGCGCCGGCGGGGTCGGCGTTCGCTTGTTCCCTGCCCGTTCGCGCTGCGGCGGCTGATCTTGACACTTAAGGGGCCGATCACTCGCCGCTGCCGGGCTTCTTCCTTGTCGGCTTCGCCTCGGCCGCCGGCGGCGGCGTGATGCGGGCCAGCAGCGCGGCCGATTGTTCTTTGAGCGTGTCGAGCCGCCCGGCCAGGCGGGCGGCTTCCTCGCGGGCCTGTGCGGCCGCCTTCGTGGCCTGGTCGCGCTCGGCCTGGGCGGTGGTGAGGCGTTCGGCCATGCGGTGCGCCTCGGCGGCCGCCTGCTTGCGCTGTTCCTCCTGGTCGGCCTGGGCCTTGGCCTGCACCTTCGCCAGTTCGCTGCGCACCTGGTCGAGTTGAGCGCGTGCCTGGTCGGCGTCCTGGTGCGCTCTGTCCAGCTCCGTGCGCAGCTCGCCGGCCCGGCGCTCGATCTCTTGGGCGCGGGCCTCGGCCGTGTGCGCCTGCTCCTGGGCGGCGGCCAGTTGGCCGCGCAGCTCGTCGGCTTCGCCGCGTGCGGCCGCTTCGGCGGCCTCGATGGACGCCAAGCGGGATTGCAGGTCATCGACCTGGGCGGCCAGGCGGTCGGCAAGCTCGGTCGCCTCGGCCCTGTCGGCTTCCAGCTCGGCGCGGGCCTTCTCCAGCCCTTCCCGTTCAACGGCAAGCCGGGCGTTCGCCAGGTCGAGGGCAATTGTCCATAGGTCGCTGCCCAGCTCGGCCACGCGGTCGGCGACGGCCTGGGGCGCAGGCTCGCGCAGGGGCGCGGCGGCGGTAGCTTGGCGGGCCTTCCACTCGTTCAGGGCCGGGGAAATGGTTGTGTAGCTCCCGCCGGTGATCTGCCGGATTGCCTCAAGCGTGGGCTTCTGGCCAGCGGCGGCCAGGTTGTCGGCGGCGGAAAAAATCTGCTCTTTCGTGACTGCCATAGCGGGTGCTCCTGTATGAAATGTAGCGTTGTAGTATGTTGTATGATACTACTACATACTACAATTTACAAGCCCTGCAGGGAAATACCACGTACAGCCTATGGGCGCATGCCGCGCCTGCGGGGTCGCGCCGACGGGGTCGGCGGAGTCGGTGGGTTATGTATTTTCGGCCACGATGCCCTATAAAGATCCAGAGTCGTGAGGGATGGGGAGCCTGCGGCCTGGATCCAGATGACATCGAGTGGGACATCATTACAGCGCAAGACGAGGCCGACTGGGAAAAGGCTTGCCAGGCCTTTGGAATGACAAAAACCGCTCTACTCAACTTAGAAGGTGCACCAGCATGAAATCAACGATCAAGAAATCCGATATTGAATTGGCAGAGCAGCAACTCATTGGCTTCACCTACGCAAAGCGAGGTCATTCAATTGTTGATCTGGCAGAGAGTATGGGCATGACGGCGGAAGAGTGGGGAATCTTGAGGAGCTCAAGCTACCTATCAAAGCAAGAGGTCAATGAACTAGATGCCTATTTTTGCGGGCAAGGAAATCTCCGTAGATGATGAATCACCCCCTGTATCTTGTTTCGACGGACAGCGGAAACAACAATCTCGCACCCTCTGTCATTGATGCGGATTTAGTACGTATTGTTGGGTATCCGATTTCTATGATTGAAACTGGTTCATAGCTCCCCGTTCTCGATCATGCGGATGAGTGTTGAAATGTCCGCGCCGTAGTTCTTCTCCGGTTTTTCAGATTCTGTTGATTTCGGGATGTAGGGTTTCGGCACAGGAGGAGTTTTCGGGGTCATTCTTGAGAAGGAATCACACATCTCGAAGCTCTTGATGTTGCCGGGTAGTGCATAACCCATTTCAACTGGTTCAGGCTCGCGCCTGCGCTCGAACTTCGGGCGCGACAGCTTGTGCTTGTGAGCCCCTTCAGAGAATAGAATCTTGGCCCGCAGCGCTTCAAAGCTATATCCACGGCCCAACCGGTTCATGACGCGGATCAGGCTATTCAGGCTTTCGGTGTACGCATTCGTGACCGGGTGATTGAAGTAGTTGAGGATCGGCATCGTCCAGTTTCCCCACGCCCGCTCGATGTCGGCAAAGGCGTCGGCAATCTCGGACGGGATGCTTTTTTGCCACCGAATGAACTTTGCCTGCGCCTCGTCGGGTGATTCGGCGTCATAGATGCCAAAGAACTGCTCTTTGAGTCGGTAGGCTTCGCCAAGTTCAGGGTAGTTCTTCGTCCAGCCGTCGAGATTCAGCCGTTCCTTGTCATTCAGGTCGCGCTCGCGTTTTAGCAGCACAAAACGGTCATGCATCAGCCCTCGCCGCTGTTTGGGCGTCAGGGACTCGCGCAGACTCTTTCTGACGCGATCCATCGCGTCGTTCGCCATGCGGACGACGTGGAACTTGTCCACCACGATTTCAGCCTGCGGGATGACCGCCCGGACAGCATCGCGGTACGGCGTCCACATATCCATCGCAACGTACTGGATGCGTTCCTTGCCTTCCAGATGGTGAAGGAAGCGCACCACGGTATCCTTGTTGCGATTCGGCAGTAGATCGACAATCGTGTTGTTCTGGATGTTGGCGATCACGCCACGCGGCTTGATGAGGTGGATTTCGTCGATCCCCATCCACTTCGGCGTCTCGAAACGGATGGTCTTTTCCAACTCGTTCACGTAGTCGCTGAACACCGCCCGGACGGTGAACTCCGTGCAGCCAACTTCTTCCGCAATGCTGGCGAAAGTACGCTTGATGGACTGCTTGCCCATCCACTGCGCAAGCCGCTTGGTCATCAACCGCTTTTCGTCGATCTCCGGCAACGGCTCGTAGAACGTCTTGCCGCAGTTTCGGCAGCGGTAGCGCCGTGTGTCGATGTATAGGCCGACACGGCGACCGTGCATCGGCAGGTCTTTGACCATCTGCTCCCGCCTGCCGAATCCGACCAAGTTGTCAGAGTGGCAGTGCGGACAGGACGTTGGTGCTTCCTGCGTTTCAACGTCGATGTGGTAATCGTGTTCGTTCTCTTGGATGCTGCGAACCTTGTAGCAGGGCAGATTGAGGATGTTTGCGGGCATGAATCATGGCTCCGCCGAATGGTGGCCAAACACCGTCCTATCTTCCGCCGTGCCGTGGTCGATCTCGTGGCAGTAGTCGGGTGGCGGCGATTGGTCGGATGGATCAATCCAACTCGGCATTCCGCAATACTTACAGGTGTACGGAGCCTCGTGCTCACCAACAATTAAAAAGCCCGACTCGTTGAACTTGAATTCAGGGAGTGCCCATTCGCAGGCAAAGGAGGCGTTCTGCTCAGTCTGCAATGCGCTCACAATTGCGTCTTTGCTTTGCCAAGACATGCTCATCTCGCGCACTTCCCGAATGACCGACTCAAGGTCGATCCGGGCGCTCGTGCTGTTGAGAGACTTCCATTCAGCAAGGTTTTCGATGGCGGCGGAAACGTGGCTGACTGCAAAGGCATTTGCAGTGTCGAAATCACTCCCCGGAAGAAGCCCCTTTGCCAAGTCGTTGGCGCTGTAGAGTGTGGTTATGGTTAGTCCCAATGCTGTTGTGCAGGCGGTTCGACCAGAAGGATTGCTGCCATTTATTTACTGGGCACGGAGAATCATCAGCGCATCTGGCACTATACTTAAAAAGGCAACTAAAAAAAACAATATAAACAAACAATATTTAATCAATAGGGCAAGTAGCACCTCAGGTGGCCACGTCTCCTCCTCCTCTCTTCTTCTTCTTTCTTCCCGCCGTTTTTCTAGATCTTTCAAATCGACTGCCATTGCATTCTCCTTTCTGTAAAGTTTTGCAAAACTATAAAACTCGTTCACCCGTATTGAACCCAAAAGCCAGAATCGCCTTTTGGTACTACTTACGTTTACATGAATTTTCCTTTCACTAATTTAACGAATCCGTGCGCGGCCCTAATAAGATTGAATTGGCTACAAACAATAAGACAGGATCAAATTGAAATGGTTCCCCACAAATCAATAAGGCGCTGCCATCATTCTTTAGATATATAAAAATAGGTCTATTTTCACACAAACCATTATGCAGCACACCCACATCACTATTTGTGAAAGCACTATAATAACCATCAACCATCCAATTCGGCACGTTTTTTGCGCTATTAAAAAAAATGTGGCAATTATACTTTATAAGCCCGCCTCCATTTAAAAATACGATAAAAAATAACACAAGAATTAATAAAACTCTCTGTGCGGGATATTTTGTACGGCAAGCACTCATATTTACAGCCTCATTCCAGCAAATTCGTTCTTGATCTCGATAGCCCGCTTCAGCGCCTCATCGTCATTCATGTCGCGATGAATGCGGTAGCTAAAGTCATTGAGCAACACGTCAAATTTCCCGGCATCGTTTCTCCTGATTGTGATGGTGTGCATCGCTCCTCCTGTAACAGCGCTATCAATCATTGAACACGGTTTCATTACAGCACAACATTTTCCCGCTGTCAATCACAAAACACGCTTTTGCTATGTGTTGCGTCAGGTGCGGCAACGCCGCGCTTCAATCACGGAAATCGGATACCCAAAGAAAAAAACCACCCTGCGCGCGAGCGCCGGGTGGTTTTCGCATGAAGCAGGGACGTTCATTCCTGCAACAGCTTTCTGGCGAGGGCCATTTCCAGGCTGTCGCCTGCATCGTCATTGAGCACGCCCAGACCTGTGTCAGGCATGTCTCCCGACGTGGACTGCGCGACAGCGATTTTCTTGGCCATGAGCCTGAGACATTCCATCTGGCTGGAGCCAGCGTAACCCAGGTAGAGCACCTTCACCGGCTGTTTCTGGCCGATGCGCCATGAACGGCGTGCGGCCTGCTGCACGGTGTAGACGTTGTAGCCCGATTGCATGAACACAATTGTTGGGAACTCCAGCAAGTCCAGGCCGGTTTTCACCAGCTCGGGATTGCAGATCAGCACGTCAATGCCGCGCTCTACCTGGTCGGCCACCCAATCCTCGCGGCGGACAGCATCCACGCTGGCCCGCAGTACGGCTACTTTCAAGCCCTGATGCTCCAGCAGAGCCTTCAGGCGGGCCGTGGTATCGCGTGCGCCAGAGTAGATGGAATAGGCCAGAACCCTACGACCCTGCGCTTTTTCCTGCTGGCAGATACGCAGCAGCTCAGCCTCCTTGGGAGCGGCCTGGTCGTCTGCGAACACGGGCGGCTGGATCAGCAGGGGCTGCCTTGAGCGTGGATGTAGCACAGTTTCAGCGCGGAAGCAGCAGTCTGGCCAGGCCAGCAGCACGTTCATGACCACGCCCAGCAGACTGCTGTCCTTGCGGGCCATCGCCTGCCTGAGCTCGCCAATCAGGCTCGCCTGCATCCGGGCATAGGCACTGCTTTGCTCTTCTGTCATGGCTATATCGATAAAGCGCTCCTCAATGGGCGGCAGCACCTTCTGTCCAACGTCGCGCAACTTCAGGAACACCGTCATGGGCAGCACGTAGCGCATGATGCCCACAGGGCCGAAGCCTGGGGCCTTGCTGGTACGCACGCTCATTTGTTTTCCATTGGCCGTGCGGTGCGATGGGCCGCTGCGCTCTTTGTAGATGTCCTTGAGCACACCATGCTCACGCATGAAAGCCATCGCCGCCGCGCCCATTGAGCCGTTGCGGCCGGGTCTGAAGCCGTCTTCGATCATGCGGGATGGATTGATACGCCACAAAAGATGGAACAGATCATCAGCGTAGCCGCCCATCAGGGTGCCCGTCAGCAACAGGGTCTTGGCGCACTGGCTGGCCAGCACGCCCATCGCCTGTCCCTGGGCTGAACCCTCGTTTTTGTACTCGTGTCCCTCGTCCACCACCAGCAGGCCGAAAGTGTTGCGGGGCAAGTATCGCTTTATGAACTCGCTCGGCTGGTAGCCGCCTTCGCCAACGCTGAACTCAAAGCTGGCCAAGGATCGCTCCATGCGTGCAGCCTGTCGGTCACTGAAAACCAGGTCGCCGTTTTCATCCATGAGGTTGAGGAACTCATAGACGTTGTCCTCCAGCATGGCTCCCAGCATCTGCTCACCAAAGGCGGCCAGCAGCTTGCAGGCCGTTTTCTCGCCAATGGTGGGCATTTGCTTGAGTGCCCCCAGCACCAGATCATGCATGGATTCAATGGACTTGCCGCTTCGCATCAGAGTCCAGAGACTGCCAGCGCAGCGTGCGCACTTCAAGCGACGCTCGCCCAGAACGCTGGCTGCAGCTTCTATGGCCAGCGGCACTGAATGGCCCTCGGCATCCTCACGAACGACAGGCGAAAAACAGCACGGGCAAGCCGCTACTTGGAATATCTGCCCGTCATCGGCTTGCAAACGCCGCCTCACGAAGGCCGGTCTCCAGTGAAAGCCCATGCGCATGCGCACACGGCCGAGCACGAAGAATTCCGGGCGCACCGTTTTCAGGCCCAGCGTCTCGCGCAGCATGAGCAGCTTGCGCAGGGTGTCCGGACCATTGAGTACCCAGACCTTGGCCTGGGGCACGGTGTCCAGGATTTCGCGCCGCCACTTGTAAACCAGGTGCGGCGGCGAGATCACCAGAGTGCGCGGATGCGCCTTCTGCATCACGGCGGCCGCGCAGATGGCCATCATGGTCTTGCCCGTGCCCATCTCCGCATTGATGACAGCCGCAGGCTGTTTCTCATCGACCAGCAGCTTGACGACGGCATGCACCGCATCAGCCTGGGCTTTGAAGGGGCGGCGCTTGAGGCTGTCCAGAATGGCCTGGCGTTCCTGCCAGGTGTGGTCAGCCTCATCGCGGCACGGGTCATAGATCGGTGGATTCTGCCGACGCACCTGCTCCAGCAGGCCGTCGCCAAACTCATCAATGAACTCAGGCAATGCCATGACTTCATTCACGTGTCCCAGCAGGTCCGGCAGGGTGGCCTGCGGGTCGTCCTGCGCTGCCAGGGACGTAGTTTCAGGGTCACAGGCCTGCGCCTGGGTTTCAAAAATGGACATGGTGGTTCTCCTTGCAATTGAAAAATGCGGAGAACCAGCGCGGGGCCGGTTCCCCGCAGCGGGTTGGAAAAGGTCAGAAAAGCTCGAAAAGGATCAGTCCAGGCGCAGCCTGCCTTCGCGCACACTGCTGCTGATGAACTGCGTGAAGCGCTGTGTCAAGCTCACGCGCACGGCCTGCACCGGCCCCAGGGGCGGATAGAGACTGCTGCCTGCAGCCTGCATGGCGCCCTGCTGCTGGCACCATTCAATGACGGGTTGGCGCCAGTGATCAAGCAGCGCTATCGGCGAGAGGCTGCTGATAAGTTGCCAGGCACCATCCTGCAGCTGCCGCAAGGCGGCTTCCGGATGAACGCCACAGACATGGTGCAGCGCCCAGCCGGTGCGGCTGGTGCGGTCGGGCGTTTGCAGGGCCTTGTCGAAAATCCACATGTGGCTGAGCGGCCCGAACAGGTTCTGTCTGGGCAGACGGCTGGCCTGCTTGGACAGCCGCTGCGAGCTGCCTGCTTCGACGCAATGGCGCTCACCATCTGGAGAAAGCAGGTGAAAACGCTTGACACCACGTTCGTCGGATCCCAGCTCAATGGCGGCCAGCAGCTGCATCAGCGAGCCGTCGCGGCCGTAGATGGATAGGAACATGAAGCGGCCTTCGCCGTCACGCAGGCAAGCGTCCGCCCATACTTCGGGGAACTCCTCAATGCGATACATGAAGTCACCCTTTCAGTCCAGCGTGTCAAGCGCCACGGCATCACCCACGCAGGCACGCAGGTTGCGCAGGGCCAGGCGCACATCCCGTACCTGCTGGCTGCAGCGCTCCGTTGCATCAGGAGCCTCATCCAGCATGGCGCAAAGCGCCTGGACGGCTTTCATCAGAAACTCGCCATGTTCAGCGAGTGTGTAGCGATTGATGCCTTCTGCTGTCTGTAAGGCTTCAAGCACCTTGCTGGGCAGCAAGGCATCCTGGCCCGCCCTGACATGGGTGACCGTCAAGCGAAAGCAGCCGAAATCACTGACCTCGGCGCCGACGCCGATGCAGACGCGATGAGCGCCTTCGTAGCCTTGCGTGTCGTAGTCAAGCACCAGGAACACAGGCTCAGGCAGCTCGCCCGGCCAGTTCTGCAGCAAAACTTCCTGCACTGCGCCGCCGTCGAGCACAACGGCCGCGAGAACCTGCAGGGAATTGAACTCATGCTTGGACATGGTTTTCTCCTTGAAAGAATGGAGAGCCACGCCACAGCCCGGAGGACCTAGCATGACCCTCCAGGGTGAATGATGGAAAAAAAGCCAGGCCTTCTCAGGGCCTGGTTTGGCTGAACATCAGGCGCTGGCCATTGCGTCAGACTGCTGCTGGTAGTAGGCGCAGGCTTCGGCGCGCAGCTGCTCGATCAGGCCAAGGGCCTGCTCGTGCTGCTCGACGACGGCTTTTTCCGTCACGCGCTTTGGATGCGTGACGGCCAGGTGCCTGGAGAAGTCGCCGCCGCAGCCAAAAACGACCGTTTTGTGAGTCAGGTAGCCATCCTTCCATGGCGACCAGACGGATGCGCTGGTCTCAAGGCCAGAGGTGCCGTACATCTTGCGTGCGGTGCGGATGTGCAGCTGACGACCGCCGTCGATATCAATGATGGTTCTGGCATTCCAGCCATTGTGATCACGGAAGTAGGTGGTATGCATGGATGAGCCTCCATAAAAATGCCGGCAGGCCCATCCCCTGCCGGGAACTGACGCCACCGGCGGGTTGATGAAAATGAAAGCGCCACGGCAGCCTTGACGGCCGCCTGAAGCGTGCGCTGGACGTTCTCTCGTCAGGCGTTCATGCGTTTGCAGACCTCATCGCGCCATGCCTGGCAGCTGACGGGAGCCATATCGAGAAATTCCAGCGGGCAGTCGAAGTAGTACGGATGCATGGACTCTTCCAAGGGCTTGTAGCCCCATTTGCCATCCACGCAGTCAAGAAGGTCGCAGCGAATGAAGCGGACGGATTCGCCTGCATGCAGACCTTCGATAGCGCCTTCCTGCCGGGCCGTGACCTGCACGACTGACCAGAGGGCTTCTTTGCCCATCCTGAACGCAATGACTTGCGCACTGGTTTCGGGCGTTTCGCTTGATCTGGTGAGCTGATGGATCAGCTCTGTTTTGCCAAGGGGCGTGAACAGCCATCCCATGAGGATCTCCTGGAAAAAGCCGGAGATCCGCGCCCTGCCGGGAACGAATTCCCCGGCGGGTTGATGAAAGAAGAAATACCCGGCAGCCTGGGCCGCCTGGCGCGCTTTCAGGGTTGAGCGCGCCTTGAAACCATCATGGATTCGAGATCAGAAGGTTTCCCTCAGTGGCCGATGCGGCCATTGGGGGAAACTCTCCGATGTCGAGGAAAGCACAAGCGGCCATCCTTGCGGATGGCGCGCTTGCGCGGCTTATCAAAGCAGCTTGATGATGGCAGCTGCCGCTGTCATCATTGCGACCATGCCTCCCAGCAGTTTCAGCGTGAGGCTGTTTGCGATGGCATGAAGCTCACCCTTGAGTTCATGACGGACGATGCCGATTTCGCTCTTGAGTTCCATGCGGACTTGTCCGATCTCGGCCTTGAGTTCCTTGTGGATCTGCCCGATCTCGGCCTTGAGTTCCTTGTGGACCTGCCCGATCTCGGCCTTGAGTTCCTTGTGGACCTGCCCGATCTCGGCCTTGAGTTCGTCCATCCTGTGACTGAGCTGCTGCCCATCTGACTTGGTCATCAGATGGTCGCGCATCTCGTCGCGGATGGTGTCGACTTCGGAGGCCACGGTCTGCCTGATCTGAAACTCGAGGTGGCGCGCCGCATCCGAACGGATGCCTGCGTTTCTCAGGGCCTCGTACATGCCTGGCGCGTATCGATTGGAACGGGGCATTTTCGTTTCCATGTAGGTGCTCCTTGCAGAAAAGCGCGGAGCCTGACCCCTGTCGGGGACTAAGCCCCGCAAGGGTTGATGAAAGAAGAAATACCCGGCGGCCTGGGCCGCCTGGCGCGCTTTCAGGGTTGAGCGCGCCTTGAAACCATCATGGATTCGAGGTCAGAAGGTTTCCCTCAGTAGCCGATGCGGCCATTGAGGGAACCCATCTGCGGATGGGTTCGGCAGATAGCTGCCATTGTGATTGCTGATATCCGGTCCGGTCAACTGATCTTCACGATCTGGCCAAGCCGGTGGTCTGGCGTGAATTCAATGGCATTGATGACTGGCACAAATTTATCGAGCATGACAATGGTTTCCGAAACATTGCCGTCGTCGTCCACGTCCGTGGATACAGTGCGTTCCTTTTTCTTGAAGGTATCGCCCTTGATGAGGAAAGTCCGCCCCGTTTTGGACTGGATGCGCCCCGTGACCTGTCCGGCGGCCAGCGCCAGCGCCAGATGCCATTTCGTCATATCGCACAGCGGACGGCGATGAGTCGCGCGCGCCTGGCTGAAGCAGGCTTCAAAGCCGTTCCACAGCAAGTTGCCCTGCCAGCGCCTGAGTTCGTCAGCCAGCTGCTCGCCATCCATGCGTACGGCATGAAAGCCAAACTCACTGCCTTCCACGAAGGCAGGCACTTTGAAAGGCTCACCGTTCCAGAATTCAGGCAACACTTGGTGCATCAGTTGCCCAGCCTGCGCGTGGCAGAGCATCTCCAGCACTTCCTTGCGCGGACGCTCCACCCGTGACTTGATGCCCAGGATGACGCACTGCTTGAACTGCTGTTCGGGAGACATCCAGAAGCGCAGATTTGTGAAGTGACGCGCCAGAAAGCTTCTGATCTCGTCATCAAGCGCGTAGTACGGCACGATGTAGATCAGCACGCCACCGGGCATGAGCAGGGGCGCCGTCTTCCTGAGAAAAGTGCGCTCCAGCCGCTCTGCGCGCTCGCCGCAGGTCTGACTGTCCTTGACACCATAGCCATAGGGCGGATTGAGAAACAGCAGGCTGATGCTGCGCGGCTTGACCACTACATCATGCACGTCGGCGTGAATCGCGCGTGTAAGCAGAGTCTTGGCATGCCAGGCGCGCTCGCGATCGAATTCGATGCCTAGCGTATCAATGCGCGGCTGGCCGGCGCTGCGCTCGGTCAGCCCGCGCGCGATGCCAGCCAGTGCAGCGCCTTCACCGCAGCACGGGTCCAGCAGGCGCATGGGCTGTTCGGCAGGCATCAGCAAATTCTGGATGCGCCGCAACGTTTCATCGTCAGTTGGAAAGTAGCCATTCTTGATGAAACTGCGCGCCAGGCGCGAAAACATGAGGGTCATGAGTATCTCCTGTCAAATACGGACAGGAGATACCCGGCCGGGGCATTTCCCGTCCGGGGTAGATGAAATTCAAGCCCAGCTCAAGATTGGGCATCTGAAAGCGCCTGGCGTTCAAAACGAAGGTCAGAAATGCTTGCGCAAGCCTGCCTGTCTGAGCACCGCGTTGGCCGTGTGGCGCGATTTGATGGCGTGGTCCACCACGAAGTGGACGCCTGTCACAGGCGATCGCCAGATATCGTGATCGCCTCTGCCGTGGCGAACGAATTGGCATCCGGCTTCACGCAACAGCCGGATGATCTCCGGCGTGAAGCTGCCGCCCATGATCAATGCACCGCATTCGGCTGAGCCACGTCGAAGCGCCTGGCCAACAGCTCATAGGCAATCTCCTGGCTTGCTGCTTCACCATTGGCTTGCAGTAATTCAGGCACCATGCCCTGGAGCTTGCCGATGAGGGCTTCCAGCGTGACGGCCTCGGTAACCAGGCCCGGAATGTCGTCGGAGGTGACGACCCATACGGCAGCTTCCGGATCCCAGTCGGCGCGGATGAGGTAGATTTTGTGCACCAATGCAGTATAAGAAATAGCAAGAAGCATGTTGCATTCTCCTGAAAAATGGATTTGCTGCGACACTTGCGGGCATGACTGTACAAAGCCAAAGCCCGCGCCTGAAGCTGATTGAAGGTGGAGATGCTCCCCGGCAAATCGATCTGGCCGATCTGCTGGAGAACATGGATGCGAGGCAGGCGCTGCCCCGCCTCAGGGAGATTTCGCGGCGGCGCAAGGCCGCAGCAAATTCCTCTCTCGCAGTAGTTGCCTCAGGGACTGGGGCATCTGTGACAGCAGCGCAGGCTCCTGTATGCAGCCCCGAATGAGCCGGATGATTGAACACACCTGATAAGGCGCGAACTGCTCGCGCAGATTGGCGAACTGCTCGAACTCGGTTTCGCTGGCTTGTGAAAGCCAGATATTGAATGCAACGTGAAGCTGCTTGCGCTGCTGGATATCCCAGTTTTGCGGGATGGTCTTGAAACTCATGGTCGTCTCCATAGGAAAGGGGGGACAGCCGTTCCCTTGCGGGGACAAGCGTCCCCGAGGGGTTGATGAAAGAAATACCCGCCGGCCTGAGCCGACTAGCGCGCTTTCAAGGTTGAACGCGCCTGAAGCCAGTTCCCTTTGACTTGATTTGGGAAATGGATTCCCAAAGCCCTCTGGCAAGGCTTTGGGAATCCATCCGGATTCCACGGGCTTGAGAGACGTTTTGGAATTGCACTCCCTCGCTGCAAGGCTCGGCGCATTTGCAGGCGGGCTGCCGAAGCCGGGAGTCGAGGCAGCCAAACAAAGGCGCGCGGGTCACAGGCCTGGCTTGGCTTTCGCCAGGCATGGCCCGAATCGCAAAGCTGCGGCGCATGAGGTCGCCGCCACCCAGTTCGGAGGTCGCCTTCACCTGCGGGCGGGCTGGCCACTGAACCACCCGTGATGCAGTGGTCAGCCCGCCCTTGCGGATAAGGCTGATCGCAAGCTGCGCACGGCGCAGCTTGTCTGATGTGTCATTTGATAAAAGTCTGGGTACGGGAGTCAAAGCGGTAGCCACGGGCCTTGAGGTCCGCTGTCTGCTGACGCAGCCTGGCGCGGTTGACGCTCGGATCCAGCTTGACCGGACCGCCCTTTTCGATGGCTGCCAGCAAGTCTTCGTCATAAAGACTCTCCAGCTGCCTGGCTAGCGGTGTGGACGCTTTTACCGTTTCGGACTGGGCACTGCCTGCCTTTGGCTTTCTGAATTCATCCCAGCGAGCGTCACGCTGGCTGGCGATTTCTTGGCACGCTGGCAAGGCCGCCTCTGAATAGGCATGCACCTTGATGGGCACAGGTTCGTCCATTGGGTCTGGCTCCAGCACTTCCTGCTTGACAAAGCAGTGCTCTTCGGTATGGACCTGAAGGTCCTGTAGCCTGGCGCGCATTTCCGTGACGGCCTTGCCATAGGCGATGTACTGCCCAAGGTGGATCTCGCTGATCCACACGGTGGCTTCATATTCGCCTTCTTCGAACTGCTCCAGGATGGGATCTTTGACTTTGAACTCGCCGAAGTCAGTGATCAGGTCGGCAACGCAAAAGGCACCGTTTCTGCTCTGCCGAATGCGCTTGATGCGCAGCAGGGCGTTTTCTGCGGTGATCATGGGGTCTCCTTGACTCAGAAAAGCCGGAAGGCGCGCCATGCCCCACCGGGAAGCACGTCCCGGCAGGGGTGAAAAGGGCAGGAAAACGCCCAGCCTGCCTTGCGGCAGACCGGGCGGTTCCAGGGCTTGGAGGTATCTGTCAGGCTTGCGGGCCTGCCAGGCATTGCGCGGCGGACAGTGAGGTGTGTGTGCAGTTCAGCCCGCGCGAGGAATACCCCGGCGTAGATACGCGTTCACGTTTCAGAGGTTGACGTGACTCATCAGTGACGGTTTTTCAAGTGATACCGTCAAACACCCGCAGAGATTGGCAAGCATATGTGCAATTGCGCAGGAATGCTTGCGTCAAGGATACATTTTCTGTGTCCATTTGCCGCTGGCCAAAGCTGCCTGAGCAGCTTTGGCAGAGCGAAAGTATTCGTTGGATTCTCTGGAAACCGGCCCTTCGTCGTCGCTCGTGCCGATGTAGTAGCCTGCGCCGGAGCGCAAGACTTCCAATGGCAGCGTAACGCCGCAGTATTCGTGGGCCAGGTAGCCAAAAGGTGCGCTGGTGGATGTGATGGGCATGGTGGACTCCTATCAAAGAAAAAAGGGAGCGCACCCATCTCCCAGGGAGACGCTTGGCTCCCTGCCGGGCTGGAAAAGAAAGCCCCTTGATCTGCCATAAAGGCAGAAGCAAGGGGCTGGGAGGATGGCTTGTCAGGCTATGGCCTGAACAAACCGCTGACTGTCCTGATGGACAGTGGGAGCTGCCGTGTGGCTAGCTTGAAAGGCCGTGCGTTGCGGACGGACCTGCGGCCCGGAAGCAGCGGGAGCGCCTCTGGTTGGATTCGTTTGCACAGGGGCTGCTGGCTTTTTGCCATAGCCGTTGGAATCATCGGTGAGCGATGATGTTTCTCCAGCGTGCGAAACGGCGTCAACCGTACGACGGGCAGTGGGATCTGCCGCGTGGCCAGTTTGGAAGGCCGTGCGTTGCGGACGGACCTGCGACCGGGAAGCAGTGGGAGCGCCTCTGGTTGGATTCGTTTGCACAGGGGCTGCTGGCTTTTTGCCATAGCCGTTGGAATCATCGGTGAGCGATGATGTTTCTCCAGCGTGCGAAACGGCGTCAACATCGGCGTTTGAGTCGCGCCTGTACACACTTACGCCATCAATGGTGATGCTGTGCAATGCCAGCAACCTGCCCTTGATGATGGCGGCAGTTTCACGCTGTCCGGTCTTGCGACCGGACGGGTCCTTGGCGTCACGCTCGTAGAGGTGCGGGTAGATGTCTCCCACACGGAACGAGATGAATACCTTTCTCTTCTGTTCCACGTCTTCCTGCAGGCGTTCGACCATCTGGATGGCCTCTTGCCCGCTGACGCGCAGATCTAAGTAAGTGCAATCAGGCTGGTTGCTATTCCCGCGCAGAGCGCTGATGGCGCAGCAAAGGAACGGATCTGCCCGGCGTCCTTCTTTCTGACTGGGATAGACCCAGCGGACACGGTTGAGATACCCAACGCCTGAGACGTGAAGGTTGAAGTGAGAGGAAATAGCAGTCATGGTGATCTCCATAGAGGATGGACCAGGAAATCACGCAGACCCACACCACGACCGAAAGGTCGAAGACAGGGAAGCGCAATGTTCCCTGTCCGGGTTGCAGAAATACTCTAAAGCGAAACCTTGGAAGCTTCGCTTGTGCGCCTTTCAAGAGTTGAGACGCCGCGTGGTGCCATTGAGGCAAGTCACGCTGGAAAGTTAGCAAATTTCCGCCTGACTGTCAAGTTCACTCAAACAAGTCGGCATGCGATCCCGCACGTACAAAGATCACCTCGCAATCGTCCCGTAGTTCGTACAAGAGAAGGAAATCACCACCAATATGGCATTCCCGGTATTTCCCGAGATTGCCGGAGAGCTGGTGATCCTTGTATTCAGAAGGCAGCGGCCCGTCATTGGCAAGCAGCAGGAGCATGGCCTTCTTGAGGGCAGCCATATCACGGCGGCCCGAATTCTGCAGCCGCTTCCAATCCGTCAGGAACTTGTTGCTGTAGTCATAGTTTCGCGGTAGCTTCGCGCGCCTGCTGCTGGCGGGCGCTTGCTTTTTCGATTTCATCAAAAATTTTCTCCGGATGACAGAAGCGCGCATGGCTGATGCCTTCTGCCTCACGGATGGCGGCCAGCGTTTCCGCATTTGGAACGCGTTTCACATCAAAGGGCAGGCCATTGCTGCTGACTACCTGACGCAGAAACAGGCGAATGGCGTCACTGAGATTCAAGCCGCAATCCGCGAGGATCTGAGAGGCTTGAAGCTTCAGATCAGGCTCAACGCGCAAGCGCACGTCTGTGGATTTAAGGGTTGCAATCGACATGCTGAAACTCTCTATAGGTTTGTAGCGCCTCGCCCCTGCAGGCAGGCAATCGGATGTAAGTGGATCGGGAGCAGTCGTAGCTTCATTGTAGCCACATTGACGGCGTATTGCATCCTGGTTGAAGATACATTGCAATTTGGTTCCACCATCAGAAAAGGCCTCTGAGAGGCCTTCCAATTGCAGTTGAATTGATTCATCGACCCGGGCAGTCAAACGCAATGCCCACGACGGTACTCTTGATGGCTCCCGCACTGTACGGGTGCGTGCTGCTGAGCGTGTTCTGGATCTGCACTACGTTGGCGCCCAGCTCCGCCGCCTTATTGCGCAGATCGTTGCGCGCTCCCTGTATCAGGGTCTCATCCCGGGTGAAGTCGCCGCTAAAGGCATTGCCTTGGCTGCCAATGACTTCGCCCAGCATCCTGCAGTTCTGCGGTCGCTCTGTCGTGATTTCTACGGCTGTTCCCTTTTGCGACACGGGTGTGGCCGAGCAGCCTATCAAAACCAGGGCGCTCCAGCTGATGGTCAAGAACATTGATGGTTGCGTCATGTGATTTCTCCTGAGATCGCTGAAAAAGTCTGGTTTCCCCTTCGGGCCAAAGCGCCAGGCAGGGCAGCCCTGACAGCTTCCACCACATCCTGCTCGGTTTCCTGTTTGGATTGCAGCAGCTGCCACACGCTTTCGTCAATGGTTTTCTGGACGAGTGGCACGATCACGGTCACATCCCGCTTCTGCCCTAGGCGATAGGCTCTGTCTTCCGCCTGACGCATCAGCGCAGGCGTCCAGGGCAAGGAGGCAAAAGTCACGTAGTTGGCCGCCGTTAGCGTGATGCCGACTCCTGCGGCTGACGTCGTGCCAATAAATACAGTCACGGCAGAGTTGGTCTGAAAGGCGTCAATAGCCTTCTGTCGTTTGCTGCCCGTATCCGCACCTACCAAGGTGACACATCCTATACCAGCCGCTGCGAAAACCTGCCGCATGGTCTGCACCGTGGCCATGTATTCACAAAAGATGGTGAGCTTGTCTCCTTCGGAAAGACTCTCTGCCGTCTCAATCAGAAAAGGTGTCTTGAGCGCTTCCAGGCACTGCCTCAGCCTGGTGATCTTGGGCATGGCCTGCAAGGCCATGTCGTCCAGGATGGCACGGTAGCCGTCCAGCCCTTCCTCAGGTGAAACCCATCGCACTTGGCGCGACTTGCTACCCAGCTCGCCAAGAACGTCCTTTTGCCTGCGCAGCATCCAGCCTTTGAGCGAGCTGGCCAACTTTGCACGGTTTTCGGTGCTGCCAGCGTAGCCCCTGCGAAAGTCCTTGAGAGTCAGCCGCCCTAATGGGTGGCCTGTCAGGCGCAGCAGGGTGTGTAGCTCGATTTCGCGGTTGAGCAGTGGCGTGCCGGTGATGACGTAGCGTCGGGGAATGCGCGTGGCCATGATGAAGGCGTTGCGGGTGCGGCCTGCCTGGTATTCTTTCAGATAGTGCGCCTCATCGACCGCCATGACTTCGAACATCAAGCCAGGTTCTCGCACAAGAGCACCCAGCCGCTCGTAGTTGGCGATGACCCATTGACAGTCATACAGGGCAGTGATGCGATCTTCGCCTACCGTGCCGACAACTGCGTCAGGATAAACCATGCGGATCTCCTGCTTCCAGTTGATGCGCAAGGTGGCTGGACAAAGAATGAGTATTCTTCCTCGCCCTGCCGCCAGCCGTGCTGCCACCACGGTCTGGCGGCTTTTGCCTAGACCCATGTCATCTCCCAAGCAGGCGCCGCTTTGTCCCAGCAAATGGCGAACGCCAGCGACTTGGTAGTCGCGCAGACCCGCCCGTTCGCTGGCTGCCCACAAGCTGGCCTCATCCATCGGCATGGCCTCGCAGCCTTGCATCTGCGCAGACAGAAAGCCCGTACCTTGCGGCGCATTTCCAGTCTCGACTGGCGAGCCAAAAGACGCACCGGGCACCTTGATGGTCAAGGCCTGCGGCGCAGCGGCCACCAGGCTTTCCAGCACCACAGACTGTTCGTGAACGAATACGAACTCATCCTTGATGCCCGCCAAGCGCTGCAAGGCCTCCAGTATGTATTGCACGCCGCCTCTGACCTGCCAGGCTGAAGCTGGCTTGTGGAAATACCCCCCCAGCGCTCGCATGACCCGCACGCACGGCACGTCATAGGAGAAGCTCACCGCATGCTGTCCTTTGGACGGATCGCCTTTTGCCAGCGGAAACACCTGCACGTCCAGCAGCTGCGTGAAATAGTCTCTCTGTGGACAAGACAAAGCCGTCTGTAGCACCAGCTGCGCATTATCGAAATCGACATACTGACCCGCATATACCTGTCGCAGCCAAGTCAGGCATTGATCGGTCTGCTGCCAGTCCACCATCCACATGCGACGGCCGCAATGCCACCAGGCTCCGGCACGCGCCAGCTCGCGTCCCATACCTGGAACGACGTGCAATTGCAACCCTAGACGGTGGCCATCGCTGACAGCATGGGTCAGCAGTTCAGGCGGGCGAAGGGCGACCGGAGAAAATTCCACTGTCATTTTGTGCCACGTATCTGTTTCAATCAATCGATCATTCACTCAAGGGGGAACCATTTTTCAATTTTCTCTCTTATGAAAATGATTTTTCGGCACAGCGAAATACACGCGCCTGCCATTCGCGTTACGGCATTTGACCTTGCCATCCACCACAAGCTGGAGCAATGCCATCTGCGTATCCTCTTTGTTCCAGCCCGTTGTTCTGCCGAGGTTGTCCAGCGTGTCCGCTTCGATACGAAGCAGTTTGAGAAGAATTTCCTTTTTCTTTTCTACCGCCGAAAGAGATGAAAAATATCTGGATTCCATGAAAACTCCATTGCAAAACTGGCGATGCCTGGAGCGCCTGCATTCTTTCCAGGTTATCTGGCTAGTTACTCCTGCCCATCCTGTGATCTGGATTTGGGCGGTGCAAATACGATGGATTCGATTCTTGATAGCTGCAAGGCCACGTCTTCCGCCACGACCTTGATCACTTGCACTTCCTGTTCTGACTCATCCTTGGCCAGAAAGTCGCGCTCCTCGCCAATGACCAGCACGCGAGCGCCCTTGCGTAGATGCTTGGCGCAGGCTTCGGCCTTGCCGCCATAGATTTCCACCTCACGCCAGAAACCGCCAACTTGCACCATGTTGCCTGCATCGTCCTGTCCCCAGCGAGCGAACATCACTCGCATATTGGCAACCACGAAAGTTCCACCATCGGCCTTCTGGACGTGCTTGAGCTTGGGTGAATCGCCCAGATTGCCCTTGCCAATAAAAAGGTTCTGCATTTAATTCCTTTCTTTTACGGTGCCGTTAAAAAGACATCTCCGTCGCTGCACCAGTGCCACGGCTGTCTGCTCATCAAACTGCATTAATCTCTTTTATTGGCACCGTTCATCATTTCATGGGTCGCGCAAAAAGCAGCATCTGCCGGGTGCGCACATTACTTCGCAATAAACGCAGACGCTTGCGAGATTCGAGATGACGGACATTGACTTCAATGGCTTGGCGGGCCAAATCAGCGAACCAGCTGCGCATGGGTTCGGCATATTCGTAAAAAATGGCCTGCCCCTGCTCCCATGACAAATGCCGCTTGCTGCCGCTCACTTCGCGCCAGCGCAGAAACACGTAGCCCGTACTTCGTCGGCGATGCAGCATCAGGTAGATAGCCGCGCCTGCCACCTGTTTGCTGATGGCTGCCAGACGACGCATCTCCTGCTCCAGCCTGTCAAGCTCATCCTCGGCCTGTCGCAGTCCATGACGATTGCCCCTACCCGTAAAGGCCTTTGTGTCAACTCGCTCTTGACACCAATTGCCATATTCCCGATCTGCTTGCCTGCAGTCGTCATTGACAGGCTTGCCCAGCCGCAACATGCTGTCTGCTGCCCTTTCGATATTCAGCCCTTTCATTGACATATCCCTTTCATCAACGATTGCCGCAGCTTCCTGCTTCCCATCACACCAGTCCTGCTGCCGCAGCTTCCTGTTCGCGAGCGTCACCGCCAGCTTCATTGCCATCCGTGCCATCCACTTGCTCCAGCTTCTTTCCCACAGACTGGAGCAGCTGACGTTCCGCCGTCGATAGCACCAACCGCCTGCGTGAATGCCTGGGTTGCAGGCGGCCTGTGTAAACCTCCGCAGGCACCATGCCGAAAATGCCACTTACGAATTCGACCCGCTTGACCGCCTGCTCGTCTGCGTCAGGCACGAAGTCGGCACGGCTCAGGCTGCGGATTTCCTCGCGCGTCAGCCACCTGTCGAACCGGGTCGTTTCGTTGAATACACTGCGAATTGAGCGTGTGATGTCGGCAATGGCCCTGCGTGCTTCGTCATCGGAGCGCAGGTTCTTGCGGGCCAGTGTTTTTTGCAGGCGCACGTAGTAGTCGAATTCGACAATCAGCCCTGACACCGCATAGCCATACGGCGAGCGGTATCCCAGCTTGAGCGCCTGCGGCTGCGCTGATTGCAGAATGGAATAGTTCAAACCCTTCTTGCGTATCTCCGCCAGCACTGCGGCAGCTTCCTGCGTCTGGCGCGCTAGGCGCTTTTCAATTTCCTGAATCGTTTGTTCATGGCGCAACAGCGCCCAATCGGCATACGGGTTGTCATTGCCCGTCAGCAGCCACAGGCTGCGCAAGGCCGCTGCCGCACGCTTGCCACCCACGATGGGTGCTGCTTCCTTGCCCGGCTCGCGCATACGACCCATGAACATGCGATAAGCCTCCTTGGTATGAAGGCTCATCTGGTCTTCTTCCTCATCCACCAGAGCGCCCAGCTGGTCCATTCCCCGGGCTTCTTCTGGCTGCACTACCGACTCAGCCCCCTTGCGCGTTTCGAACCTGGCCTGCATGTGCTCAAGCCTGTCCTTGCGGTCCACCAGTTCGATAAAGCGTTCATAAAGTGGGTCGTTCTCCGACATGGGGCCTGCCATGAAGTCAGCTAGCGCCGCTTCCTCGCCCGAGATGCTGTAGCCGTCTGGAAAAGGTGAATTCGCCTCCGTGACAAATGTGAATCCCAGCGCAGGTGCAGCCAAGGCTGCGGCAGTTTCCTGCGCCGTGGTTTCTGCAGCAGCCTTGCTGCCCAATCTGGATTTGGTTGCCATTGTTGAAAACTCCAAAGTGAGTGGTGTGGAATGAAAAAGGCCTCAGGCAACGCCCTTGCGACGTTCCTGGCAGGTTCCGGTCTGTCTGGTGTGCCCCACATCACTTCTCCTGAACGACTGTTGTGGCATTGAAGTGCTCCAGGAACGGAAATCCATCAGTACGGATGCCAGGCAGGAGTGGGCTGACAGGTGTGCGCAGCAGCGCCTTGACGGCTTCGCGGTCCACCTTGACGTGGGTGCGATAGTTGGTGTGAGTGTGGACTTCAAGCAGTCCAAAGTGGCTCAGACGGTCCAATGCATGCTGGATCTGCCTGCGAACAACAACACCTCCTAATATGTCCAATGCCATTTGAGTAGCCGAAGTTTTGAACTCCACTTCATCACCATGCTGCTGAAGCAGCGCATGCAAAACGACAGCATCGCTGTATTTGCGCAATCGATGCAGAAGTTCTATGAAAAGCTGCTGACTGGTCATTTCAATCTCCTATCGCATAAAAATTCATCAGGTAGCCCAAAATGGGCCACGTGGTAACGGTTACCATGTGGCCCAAAATGGGCCACTTGCGCAAGAATTAATCAAGTGGGACAAAACGTCCCACGTGGTAACGGTTACCGTGTGGGACAAAACGTCCCACTTGCATAAAGATTCATCAAACGGGCAAAAGGTCTTCATTTCCCGCCTGTCTTATTCACGAGCTGCTGTCTTAACTGCTTTAGCCTGGCCCGGATTTCAGACGATGGCGGGCTACTCTGGCGCTGCCCAGCAGTCGGGTCGGCTGAGGCCGCAGCAGTAGGCTTGCCACTCATGGCAGCCTCCACGGTCTTGGCCACTTTTTCGCGGTTAATGCGATCGGCAGCCACCTTGTCGGCCAGCGCCAATGCCAGCTTGCCTTGGAGATGCTTGCGAATCAGGGCGTGCAGATAACCAGCAGGATTGCGGATGAGCTTGCCTTCCATGCCAAGCTGGCCTTCCAGCTCGTCTAGCAGCGCCTGCCTGACGGCGGCAGGCGCTCTGGCTGCGATGCGGCGCACTGCTTCGTGCCACGAAGCATCCAGGTTGCGTGGCATGGTCATGCTGGACAGCCCAGTCCCCTGTTCTGGCCCCGTTGCGGTCGGCAGGGAATACCCCGGAGAAGGGGGCTGTTGATGCCGACGACGACTTGCCCTTTTGTCGAAACTGGAAACGCCATCGCGCGTGGTTGTTGTAGTTTTATTGTTTTTCTCTTTTATATGGTTTCGACAAAAGGGCAAGTTAGTTTCAACAAAAGGGCAGGCAAGTTTTGCGTTTTGGCCATTCCGGATGCCTTGATTCGACAAAAAGGCAGATTCAAGTTTCGACAAAAGGGCAAGTGGCCGCACGAGTCTCAGAGGAGCAGCGTCCTGGACCTCTGGCCTGGATTCGACAAGACGAAATGGCTGCTGCATGGCGGGCGATGCCCCAAACATCCTGCGCACCTGTTGGACGGTTTCCTGCGCATGAGACGCCGTATCCAGCCAGCGCCTGAACAGCGACATCTGTGTCCTTCCATCCGTGCTGCCCAGCGGTTTGCTTGCGCCGGGCTGACACAACCAGCGTGTCACAGCAGCAGATTCCGCTGGCGCAGCTTCCTTTCCATTCCCGCCACGAACCAATCGCAGACAGGCTTCGCTGGCTTGTTCAATGGCTGTTTCACGTTCATGCCGATCCGGCACCAGGATTTGCATGAGGATCTGCAAGTCCAGGCGAACCAAGCTGCCTTTGTGTTCTATCAACAAGCCTGCCTGTTTCAGGCGTTCGCGTGCATTGCGCTGGGATTTGGGTCCCAGGCACAGCGTTTCGGCCACCTCCCTCTGAGACAGGCAAAACAGTCCCCCTTCATTCATCAGCGCATGGCGCTGACGCTGAAGCAGCAGCGACAGATAAAGCCCGGCCGCAACAGAGCCTGCACAACTTGCCAGCGGCCTATAGAAGCAAATGCTGCTGCCTAGCCAAGGAGCAAAGGCGTCCCAGGTCGTCGCGACGCCATGTTCGTCGGCATGAAACCCTGCCCATTGCGCCAGCGCAGGCAGATTCACACGGAAATGAAGCTTGGCGGGCTTGCCTGTCAGCGTTTCTTCCATTAGCCCCAGCGCCCGCAGCAGCTGGCGCACGCTGGCCTGCTCGCGCGTCGTCAGCCCGGTTGCCTGCTGGCATTGGGCGGCCGTCATGTAGAACCATCCGCCACGCCTGGGCTGCTTCAGGGCAAGATGCCGAGTCCAGTACAGAGCGTGTCCCAGGAAAAGCGCCGCCTTGAAATTACCTAGCCTGGCGGCCAGGGCAGGATGAAATTGGATAAATCCCTGCTGCGCCAGATGACGCGTGACATCCACTGGCGTCAGCGCATGCTGCGTCTGGGCGCGAGACTCGTCAATCCGGGCTGGCAAGCTCACGATGCGGGCCTTTGCTCAGTTCAGGCACGGCGGTCTTGTGGCTGGACGAAGTCCTGCTGGTGTAGCCGTTCGGCCAACGGCCCGGCCTGTTCCAGCAGCTGGCGGGCAATCTGGTTCAGATGCAGCCGGTAGACGGTCGTCTTGCGTTGCATGGCCTGCTCGCTCAGCAGCCCTTGGTGGATTAGTTGCCGACGGCAACTGACCTGCTGCGCGCGGCTGATGCCTGTTTCAGCTTCACAGGCGGCCGCAGACATGGCGAATACATAGTCACCGTTACTCTCAAAGTCCGATGCGCTGGCACGAGCTACGCGGTTCATGGCGCTCGAAAGCCACAGGGCAGGCAGCACACCGCCTGCAATATCCACATAGGCGCGCTGAAAGGCAATCGGCGGCTGTCCCAGCCACTGCAACATGGCAGCCTGTCCCAGCAGGTTGGGCAGACGTTGCGCCAAAGGCAGGGGAATGATTTTTGCAGTGCGCGTGGATGTGGCGTTTGTCGTCATGCGAAACCTCTTTTGTTCAGCGCAGGCTGCCCATGTCACTAACCTGCCAGCGGGGTGTGTCATCAAATTCATTAAGCACACTGCACAGCGTGTCGATGCGCAGTGCTGGCCAGGCCTGATGCAACTTGTAAAGCTTCTCGCGTGACGCAGCGCAAGGCATTTCGCTGGAAATCCGATGCCAGTGACGATGGATTTCATCGCGTACATCCGTCGCGGGCATCTTTCCGCGTGCGCTGGCTTCAGGTGGCAGCAGTTGGGCGCGCAAGGCGCGCACGCTCTCGGCAGGCAGCCGGAAGAAATCGCAAATCATCCGGACAGATGCGCCGTTCTTTACGAAATATTCAAGCAGGAGCGTGTCGCTTCGGACCCGGTCAAGCTGATTGAGATGGCTCGCGATTTCCTGCTCGTCAATAACCAGCCTGATCGTTAGTCGAGGCGCGTTGGCCAGTCTGATGAGATCGCGCGCCGGCCTGTGGCGCAGCGCATCCAGAAAATCCGGACTGAATCCCGCCTGAAGCAGCTCATCCATGTTCTCGTCGATCTGCTCGACGATGTCTTCCAGTGCCAGCCGTTTGATGATGGGGTTCGTGATTTGCAGCATGGCCCGTTCTCCTCATTCGAACAGCGGCTGGAAACCATCGGGTGCACGGTCAGGTTCGGCCGTACGCAGCTGCTCCAGCTTGTCAAGCAGCTGAAGCATCAGGCCGCCCAGATCAGGATCCGCAAAAATCATGGCCAGTTCGCCCAGCGCCATCTGGGGCATGACAGCTTCATCCACGGGAACGCCACAGGCTTGCCAAGCCTTGCTGAATGCAGGCGGGTCTTGCATCAATTCACGCGACCAGGACACGCCTTGGCTGGCAAGAGGAAGGTGACCGCGCAAACGCGCATCCAGTTGGCCTGACAGGGCTGTCAGAAACTTCCAGACGGCTGCGCGCAGCTGCGGCCGCGGCACTGGCTGACCATCTACCATGGCCATGTCCCGCGGGAAATCCGTCATGTAGCCAAAAGGCATGCCTGGCGACTGAAGCATGACGTCGTGCAGCGGCACGACACTGTTGATTTGTTCAATCAGCAAGCGAATGCTGTCCAGCAGGCCAACCATCAAAGACGGCTCTGCAGCAGCGGTCTGCGGCTGAGGTGCAGGAGCGCTCATCAGCATGCCTTGCAGGCGAGGCTGTTCAGGCTGCTTGCGCTTGGGAGATGGAGAGCGGTGCTGCCGGGCCGTAGCCGTAGAAGAGACAGGAGGCACGACGGCTGCGTATGAAAGTGAAGCTGGCGCAGCTTCTGGAATTACCGGCAGCGCTTTCAGGTCTTCTGCGCTGATGCGAGTATTGGCTGCCAGCGCAGCCTGCATGATCCGCAGCCTTTCTTCATCAACGGCCAGCGTCCGCGCCAAAGCGGAACGCAGATCGACAAGCAGGGCTTGTGTGTCCAGAGTGATACGCGGCCCTTCGGGGTCATCTTCCTGGCGCTTTCTGGTTGCCTCATTCAGCCGATCACCATGCTGCTGGAGCACTTGCAAGAATGCCTGCTTGGCTTGGGTAGCCTGACCGAATTTTTTAGCCAGATCTTCCAAGGCAGCGTATTCTGGTCGCAGAAATTCATTAACCTCTCTAGCATTAAGCCATCTGCCGATAGGTCGTAAATATTCGATGCAGAAATTGAAATTCTGGATAGTCTTTATTCCATATCCGAGGCCCCGTTTCTTCAGTTCCGCATGCAAATCGCTCGAAGAGACTGGCTTGCCGCACTCCTTTTCGAATTCGCACCTGAACTGATGCACGCCTTGGGCTTTTTCCCAGAACGTGATGTCGCCCCGGTTCTCGTTTTCCACTAGGTGCGCCGTGATGATCTGCGCATCTCCCGGCCATGCCTTGACAACAACCTGAAGCATGGCAAAACGCTGATCACCCTCGGCAAACAACTCCTTGGCAATCATTAGCCGCGTGTTGCCACCGCCATAGGTCGTATACCTGCTGTGCTTGTCACGCCGGGTGACTGTGAGCATGTTGGTGATGCCGTCGGCCTTGATGCTGGCTTTGATTTCTTCGTAGCGTGGATTCAGACTTGTGCGTGGGTTGTGCTTGTATGGCTCGATTTCGCCAATCGGCAAGACGGTAAGCGATCCGTCTTCATCAGGCTTCAGATTGGCACTGGCATTGCGCGGCTGCGCCTGAACGCCAAAATTAGCCAATGCCTGTTCCAGCGTGGCCTGTTCTTTCTTGCTGCTCATGGTGGATGCGGATGGATTGCTGCCTGACTGATCAGGCAGTTTCAGCAGCCGCGCCCTCTGCGCGGCAGTAAGGGTTTCCGGCGTACGCGACATGACCTGCCTCCGTCATTGGGCATGTGCATCGGCTTGCTGGAAGGTTTGCGGCTGTGCGGCCTTGGGACGCAAGGCTTCGGGCAGCTCGCCCCGGTGGTTGGGAGCGAACTTGTCTTGCAAGGCAGGGATCAGCTCCCAGAGCAGCGCATGCATGGTGTCACCCGCCCGGCTGGGGTCGATCCAGTGGACGGGCACTTGAGCCGTAGCAGCTTTCTTGTAAGCCACGGCTGAGGGCACCGTGGTGTCCAGCACAGTCACGCGGCCACGGAGAGTCATGAATTGCTGCCGTATCAACTGTGACATGGCGCGGCTATCTACCGTGTTTTCAGCCCGGTTGATGACGGCTTTCATGGCGGGAACAGCCAGTCCCATGTTGGTTGCGCACTCATGGCGATCCAGCAGTTTGAGCGTGCCATCCACAAATTCGCGTGCAGAAACGATATCGGGCGAAGCAGGCGAGATAATCAAATCGGACGCATTGACAGCTGCATCCTGCAGGTAACCTACCGCGCCTTGAGTATCAATGATGGCTATGTCGTACTGGTCATCCACGGCTGCATTGCGGATGGCAAGGCGAATGCGTATCAAACGATCCAGCCTATCAGAAAGCCAGTCCTGAAGTTTCCCGTCACGTGTATCGGAAGTGACGACGTGAAGGAATCCACCCTGAACATTCAAGCTGGCGTGATTACCCGGAAAGTCCTTGGGCGGCAGCTCAATATGGCTGATGCAGTCTGACGTGAGCGCGCCCATCATGACCATTCTGGTTAGGCCATGCTCAGCCTGGTGAGAGAGCGCAAAATAGCGGGAAAGGGATGGTTGAACGTCCGCATCGATAAGCAAGACGCGGTAGCCTATGTCTGCCAATAAGCCCCCTAAATTGGCAGCTATCGTAGTTTTCCCTACGCCACCTTTGGTGGCAACCACTCCAAAAACGAACATCTCGACCTCACCGTACCGTAGTTGATACCACAGCTCGGCGGATCAGAAATTTAGCTATTACGAGGTATTACTAGTATATGTCGCAGAAGGCAAATTATGCGAATGCTTGATGCGCACAACCGCCTCCAAACAGCTTCTTGA
>ERZ772971.94-NODE-94-length-56180-cov-5.093078_pt1 | contig 56180 bp, 42 predicted proteins | sample MGYA00511943_ERZ772971 | MGnify/ENA primary metagenome ERZ772971 (study PRJEB29015, sample SAMEA2737929) | human oral metagenome | biome: human oral; feature: human-associated habitat; material: dental | place: China | collected 2144 ... | reverse complement strand
CGCAAAAACGCCGAATTTGGGGTGTTTTGAGTGCGCTGGGCGAACTTTTTCGCGCCTACACGACGAAACACCGCGACATTGAAACCAACAACACCACCGCTCACCCCCAACAAAGGACCACTGAAACCGCCATCACCTCTGCGCCCGACAACTGCACCAAAAACGCCCATTTCTCACCCGCAAAGGCGATAACGGTTTCAGTCCCACACAGGCACAAGCAAGCAAAGGCGACCGCGGTTTCAGGCCACCGGGCCACCTCGCCTGCAGCACCCACACGCGGCACCCGTAGGCGGCGGAACCAGGACGGCATCAAGACGACGCGACAAGCCGCCAATCAACAACCCAGCCCCACTGGTGTGGAGAACACCGGCAATGCCTGGCTGCGGCGCCCGTGGGCGGCGGATCCTGGCCGGGCTTCGAGACGACGCGCCGAGCGAAGCTCGCCGCGCGGACGGCTCGCGGGCGGGCCGACGCCCACGGGCACACCCAGCAGCCCGGCCCGCCAGCACAACACAACGAAACGAGGCCGCGACCGGTTTCCCGGCCACGGCCTCGTCACTCAGTCAGCGCCACTCCACAAAGCAGCGGCACCGCCAGCGATCAGGCGGTCATGTCCACGTGGTCCTCGACCGCGGCGCGGCCAGCCTCGAGGCGGGCGACGGGGACGCGGAACGGGGAGCAGGACACGTAGTCCAGGCCCACATTGTGGAAGAAGTGGATCGACAGCGGGTCGCCACCGTGCTCGCCACACACGCCGAGCTTGATGTTCGGCTTGGTGGAGCGGGCGCGGCGCACGCCTTCGGAAACCAGGGTGCCCACGCCGTGGACGTCGATGGACTCGAAGGGGGAGACGCCGAAGATGCCGGCCTCGATGTACTGCGGGAAGAACACGCCCTCGACGTCGTCGCGTGAGAAGCCCCACACGGTCTGCGTCAGGTCGTTGGTGCCGAAGCTGAAGAAGTCGGCTTCCTCAGCCAGGTCCTCGGCCGTCATGGCGGCGCGCGGCAGCTCGATCATGGCGCCGATGGAGACGCCGGACAGGTCGACGCCGTGGGAGGAGGCGACGGAAGCGATGATACCTTCGGCCTCTTCGCGCACGAGCTGGAGCTCACGCACGGAGCCGACGAGCGGAACCATGATCTCGGGGCGCGGGTCGAGGCCGCGGCCCACGAGCTGCGCGGCCGCCTCGCACAGGGCGCGCATCTGCAGGGCGAACAGGCCGGGCAGGTAGATGCCCAGGCGCACGCCGCGCAGGCCGAGCATGGGGTTCTGCTCGTGCATGCGGCGAACCTCGACGAGCATGGCCTCGTCGGCGGGGTCGAGGGTACCGGTGGCCTTGCCGACGGCGACCTTGGTCTCCAGCTCGATGAGGGCGGGCATGAACTCGTGGAGCGGCGGGTCGATGAGGCGCACGGTCATCGACTTGCCGTCCATGACCTCGAGCATCTCGAGGAAGTCCTGCTTCTGCAGCTTCTCGAGCTCGTTGAAGGCGGCCTGGCGCTCCTCGGACTCGGGGGCGGAGAGGATGGCGCGCTCGACGAGCGGGCGGCGCTCGCCCAGGAACATGTGCTCGGTGCGGCACAGGCCGATGCCCTCGGCGCCGAACTCGATGGCGCGCTTGGAGTCGAGGGGGGTGTCGGCGTTGGCGCGCACGCGCAGGCGGCGGACCTTGTCGGCGTGGGACAGGAGCTTGTCGACGGCTTCGACGAGCTCGCGGGTGCCCTCGTCGTCGCCGGCGGCGGCGAGGCCGGCCTCGAGGCCCTCGGCGAGGTAGGTGGTGACGGGCGAGTCGGTCACGGGGACCTCGCCGCGGAAGATTTCGCCGGTCTGGCCGTCGATGGCGATGGTGTCGTCGGCGGTCAGGACGAGGTCACCGATGGTGACGGTGCCGGCAGCTTCGTCGATGACGAGGGACTCGGCGCCACACACGCAGGTCTTGCCCATGCCGCGGGCGACGACGGCGGCGTGCGAGGTCTTACCGCCGCGCGCGGTGAGGACGCCTTCGGCGGCGACCATGCCGGGCAGGTCGTCGGGGTTGGTCTCGCGGCGCACGAGGACGGTCTTGACGCCTTCGCTGGCGGCTTCGATGGCCTGGGCGTTGTTGAAGGCGATCTTGCCGACGGCGGCACCCGGGGAGGCGGCCATGCCGCGAGCGATGAGGTCCTTGTCGGCCTTCGCGTCGAACTGGGGGAACATCAGCTGGGTGAGCTGGTCGCCGGTGACGCGGCCCAGGGCCTCGTCTCGGGTGATGAGCTTTTCGCCGAGGAGCTGGGTGGCGATTCGGAACGCGGCGGCGGCGGTGCGCTTGCCAACGCGGGTCTGGAGCATCCATAGCTTGCCGCGCTCGATCGTGAACTCGATGTCACACATGTCGCGGTAGTGGGTCTCGAGCTTGCGCATGATGGCGCGCAGTTCGTCGTAGACGGGCTTGTTAATGCGCTCGAGGTCGGACAGGGCCAGCGTGTTGCGGATGCCGGCGACGACGTCTTCGCCCTGCGCGTTCTCCAGGTAGTCGCCGTAGACGCCGGAGTGGCCGGAGGAGGGGTCGCGGGTGAAGCACACGCCGGTGCCGGAGTTTTCACCCATGTTGCCGAACACCATGGTGCAGATGTTGACGGCGGTACCCAGGTCGTGGGGGATGCGCTCGCGGCGGCGGTAGATGCGGGCGCGCTCGGTGTTCCAGGAGCGGAACACGGCTTCGATGCCCATGTCCATCTGGGTGCGGGGGTCCTGCGGGAAGTCGTTGCCGGTCTGTTCCTTGACGATGCCCTTGAAGGTTTCGACGAGGCCCTTGAGGTCCTCGGCGTTCAGCTCGGTGTCGCCCTTGACGCCGCGCGCGGCCTTGAGGTTGTCGAGGGCGTCGGAGAAGAGGTCGCCGTCGATGTCGAGGACGGTCTTGCCGAACATCTGGATGAGGCGGCGGTAGGAGTCCCACGCAAAGCGCTCGTTACCGCTAACGGCGGCGAGGCCGAGGACCGACTCATCGTTGAGGCCGATGTTCAGGACGGTTTCCATCATGCCGGGCATGGAGAACTTGGCGCCGCTTCGCACGGAGACGAGGAGCGGGTCGTTCGCGTCGCCCAGGTGACGACCCATCTGGTCTTCGACGCCGCGCAGGGCGGTGGTGACCTCGGTGGCAAGCGACTCGGGAACCGTCGACTCCTTGAGGTATGCGCGGCACGCCTCGGTGGTGATCGTGAAGCCGGGGGGAACGGGCAGACCGAGCTTCGTCATCTCGGCGAGGTTGGCTCCCTTTCCTCCGAGGAGGTCCTTCATGGACTTGTCGCCCTCGGAGAAGTCGTATACGTACTTGACCATCGTGGTTCTCAACTTCCTTGTATGCGATGACCGGCCCACCGGTGGGCCGCTACCAGGGGTAAGGATACACGCATCAAGGGACCAAGGTCACCTCAAGACACTCACAAGAATGATTGTCGTTACATAGACGAGGCAGGGGTACCTTTGTCAGTATCGCTCGCTCGACAGAAACCAGCACAAAAGCAGGTGGGGCAGGCCCGAAGGCCCGCCCCACCTGCAGCGTTTGAATCGATCAGCGCACGCGGAACTCGATCGTGGTGCCCTCGCCGACGTCGATGAGGTCGCCGTCGTTCAGGGTGATCGTCACCATGGGGGTGACGTCCTGGAACGAGCCGTCAGCGTGACGCAGGACGGTGCCGTTCGCACTGCCCAGGTCCATGAGGGCCCAGGAGCCTGGCGTCGTCATCATGACGGCGCAGTGCGAGCGGGAAATCTCGGTATCGGGGCTGGGTACGCGCAGGACCGTGGCCACGGGGCGGCCGGTCAGCGCACGCGCGTCGGGGTCACGGCCGATGACGACGTCACGGGAGACCTCGACGGGCACGGTGCCGCCGTGGATCAGGAACGCGACGGGCGCGGCCGGACCGGAGTTCGTGGGGGCCAGGCGCAGAATCGTCGCCTCGGTGTCGGTCTCGGCACCCAGGTCGGCCAGGCCTTCGGCGCTCATGGCCTCGGGGGCGGCGGGGGGCTCAACGACGAGAGCTTCAGCGACAACCTCGGACGAGGCCGGTGTACACGACTCGCCGAAAACACCGGCACGCCCGGCGGACTCCGCCGTATCGCCCGGCGGCTCCTCTGCGTCGGCGACGACGTAGAGCTCGCCCGAGGGCTGCTCGGCGCCCTTCTCCTCGGACTCGACGACCTCGTCGATCTCCTCGATTGCCTCCGGGGCGTTGTCGACGTCATCGGGGGTGCGGGAAGCGGAACTCAGCGACACCGGGCCATTGCTGGTCGCGGCGAGGAACTGAGCCTCGACGGCGGCCAGGTCCACGGAGGAGGTGTGCGCGGACGGCTCCGGAAGCTCCTCGCGAGCGTCGCGGCGGGCGCGGCGCTCGCGGTCCGGGATATCGGGGTTGATGAGGAAACCCATCGTGTCGACGGGCATCGAGGCGAGGGCCTCGACCTCGTCGAGCGCGCGGCCGATGCGGATCTCGCCTGCCTCGACGCGGTCGGCGGCGGGCACCATCCACGTGACCTCGTCGCCGTCGATGATGGTGGCCTCGAAGGTCTGCCATTCGCCGGGGTTGAAAGGCCACGCCCAGATCGGGTCGGTCCAGACCTGCTCGGTGATCTGGCCGGCGGCGCGCATACGCAGCTGGATGTTACCCAGCACCGTCAAGTAGGGCTGCTCGCCCGCACAGTCCAGGAGGAGAGCATCGCCCTTCTCGGCCTGAACGTGAGACAGCCACGCCTGGGTGTCGTCACGACCCCACACCACGTCAGCAGCGGAGTCCGCAAAGTCAAGCGGAACCAGCGCCGCACCGAGGGGACCCGTGACGAGCATCGCGCCCTGCCCGCGGCACAGGAAGCGTCCAATCTGAAGCATCAGTTACTGCCTTCTCTACGAGGAACCCGGCGAGCGGTCTCAATCGACGCCAGACGTACTGGTTGAATCATCCGATTCATGACATTCGATGTCAATGTTACTCGTGATTTGGTTCCTGCGTAAACTACAACGGCGGTCGTATTGTCCCGGGTACCCGATTCCAGCGACGCGCGCACGAGTGCATCCGCGGTCCCCTGAGGACCGTCGCCGGCCGCAACAACCGCATGAATCTGCGAATCACGCAGGACGCCGTGCACACCGTCTGTACAGATAACCGCCCGATCGCCCTCTTCCTGCGGCATGATTGTGTAGTCAGCTTTCACACGTCCGGCCTGCCCGGCACCCAGCGCCTTTGTCACAACGTTTGCGGGAGGGATCAAACGGGGCGCTCCAGAGGTCGCCGCGAGGTCACGTGCCTCCTGCAGCGCGGAGTGGTCGTGGGTGAGCTGGCGGATGCCTCCGCCGCCCACGACATACACACGGGAGTCACCCACGTTAAATGAGAGCCAGTACGGCCCCTCGGCGGTGCGCAACACCATGACGCCCGACAGGGTCGTTCCCGGGGCACTCGCGGGATTATCGATCGGTGCCAGCGAGGCGACGGCCGTCGCCGCCGCGTCGATCGCGACGGACAGGTCCACCAGGTCGACGGGGCGGTTGCCCAGACGATCGGGACTCAGGAACTCCTGGAGGGTGATGACGGCACTCGACGAGGCCTGGGCACCACCCAGGTGGCCACCCATCCCATCTGCAACAGCGAAGACCGGAGGGACCGCCAGCCATGAATCCTCGTTTTCTGAGCGGACCGGACCGATGTCGGTCGAGGCACCCCATCGAACTGCGGGACGTTCCGCACGTTCATTCAGAGACATGTGCCTTCATCCTTTAGCTGCGTTGAGCGCGCGGGATCACGCGCGATGCTGACCATTCTACACGCGACGTGACCGGCGCCTCGTTGAGAAGCGATGCGTCGCGAAGCAGAAAACTCAATCGATTTCATGACCCGCATCACGGCACATCCACACACGCGCGCAGCGGCTCGGACATGCGCCCAGACGAGCGGGACACCGTCGTGATCTCCATACAATTCTCGCCGCTTCCGGCGTCCACCATCGCCATTGTGGTCTCCACGCGGCCGCGCGACGTGCCTGCCGGGCCCGTGGCCTCGTAGGCGTAGACGATGTCCGCCGGGGCCGGGCCCGTCGGCGCCGTCCACGTCCACGTCACCACGCCGTCTGCGTATTCCCCCATCAGGCCGGACGCCTGCGGCGGGGCCGCCCCCACGGCGTCCCCGGGGGCCGGCGACGCACTCGTCGTTTCGGGGACGGGAGAAATGCGCGTAAACGATCCTTCGCCGCGCAGCATGCCCACGACCAGGCCGGCGGCAATGACCGCGGCCACGAGCACGAGGAGCACGCCCACGACGGGAGAGATACCCCGCTTGGAGCCCGAAGACCCCTCGACCACGCGACGAGCGGACTCCTCGTCCACGTCCGTAGAACGTTCAATCTTCCACGAGTCCGCGACGGCCTCAACACCGCCGGAGCCCGCCCCACCCTCGAAGGAATACGAGGCCGAGGAGCGCAGGCGCGTCTTATCCAGGTCGATGACGGGAGCGCCACGCAGGCGCGTCTTCTGGTCGCCCGAGACGGGGGCGGAGGCCTTGGAGTGCTTCTCCTTGATCTCCATCTCCGTGCGCGGCAGGCCCAGCTCCTTCTGAACGCACTGCAGCCCCTGACCGAACTCCATCGCGCTCTGCGTGCGCTCCTGCGGGTCGATCGTCATAGCCGCGCGCAGCACGCGCTCGAGCTCTGCCGGCGCGTCCGCGCGGCCCAGGCCACGCATGCGGCCACGCTGCACGCGGTTCGCGATCGACGCGGCAGAGTTATCGCCGATCGGATCCTCGAAGGGGCTGCGGCCCGTCACGAAGGTCCACGTCGTCGCGGCCAGCGCCCACACGTCCTGCAGGGGCGAGGCCCACGAATTCACGTCTTGCTGCTCCGGGGGTGCCCACAGCACCGAGAAGCCGTCGAACGCTCCGACCTCCAGCTGCCCCACCTTCGAGGCCACACCGAAGTCGGCGAGCACTGGCTTACCGTAGGCGTCCAGCATGATGTTGGACGGCTTGATATCGCGGTGCACGTAACCCTGGCGGTGGAACATCTCCACGCCGCCGCACACCTTGATCATCGTTTCGAGGGCCTTCTCCAGCGCCATCGGGCGCGCGCGCACCTGCGTGAGCAGGTCAGCAACCGGGCAATATTCCATCACCAGGTAGGCACGGCCGTCGGCCGTCGTGCCCACGCCGTGCAGCTCGACGACCGCGGGATGGCCGGCGAGCAAGGTCATAGCGTCGGCCTCGCGATGCAGTTCCTTCGTGCCTCGCTCGTCGCCCTGCGTGCGCACAACCTTGATGGCGACCTCGCGGCTCGGCAGCTCCTGACGGTACAGGAATACGTCGGCGAAGCCACCCTGGCCCAGCGGGCGTACCCACCGGAAACCGGGAATCTCGGGGCCCCTCATACCCGCAACCGCTGGCGTCACGCGTTCTTCTCCTCATCCATCGTGCGCGCGATCGACGCGCTCAGTCGCAACTTGCGGCGCATACGCAGGGAGCGCAGGGACAGCGCGCGGCGCACGCGCGCCGGGAAGCCAGCCTTCTTGCTCACCTGGCAACGCAGGGAACGCACCTGGGCCCACGCATCACGCGCACGGTCACGCGAGGCACCGTTCGAGGCGAAGCTCGCGATATCCGCATAGCGCGCGATCACCACGGGGGCGGGCACGTCGTCACCGAAGCGGCTCCAGCCGTCGATGATGTAGCGGCCCGCGCCGGCCTCGGCCTCGTCGACCTCCACCGAGTCCGTCGAGCCGTCGTCGCCGTGGCGCACCTCGCCCGTCACCAGAGTGAAGGGGTCGCCCGGGTCCTCGCCGAGCTCCCACTGGGAGGCCAGGGACCAGGCGGTCTCCTGGCGCGTATGCCCCACGTCGATGCGCAGGCCGGAGTCCGCGGCCAGGTCCACGACCTCGTCCCACGAGCCGACCAGCGCGCCCACGGTGGCGGCACGGCGCCGACGCCTGCGACGCCCCGCCTTGAACAGCAGGACCATCAGCGGCGGCAGAAGAATCAACAGGATACCACCAGAGATGCCTGCGACGAGACCCCACGGGAAGGGCTCGGCCGGGGGCTCCATCGGGTCGGCGTTCTGGTCGCGCGTCGTCGGCGGCAGCTCCGCGGGAGCCTCCGGGGGCTCCGGGGGCTGTAGCACCTGCGGGCGCGGCACGCTCCGAGGCTTGGGGACCTGCGTCTGCGGCGTGTGGTCGCGCGGGGGCGTGGGATCGAAGACGGCCCAGACGCCGCCCTCGAACTCGACCTCAACCCACGCGCGGATATCCGAGCCGTGCAGGGTTGCGGGACCGCCCTGGGAGCCGCCCTCGGGGTAGGCACCCATGACGACGCGGGCGTTCATACCCAACTGATGCAACATCAGAGCCATGAGCCCCGAGTACTGCTGGTCGTCGCCGATCAGGTTCTCGTCGGAGGCGATCATGCGCTCAAGGCGATCGGCGCGCACGCCCGGACGCGAGAACTGAGTGTTCTCGTTGAGGTAGTAGCCGTAGGTCGACAGGTGATGCTCGATCGCGCGCGCGGCAGTCAGGGGGGTCGAAGCGTTTTGCGTCAGGTCGGTGGCCTTCGCGCCGATGCCCTCGGGCACATTGGTGTCCTTAGACGTGTTGGGCATAGCCTCCAGCGACGCGAGTTCCTCGTCACGCGCAGACGCGGCGAAGCTCGTCGTCACGTTGTAGCTCATCGCGGCGGCGGGGCTGGTCGTCAGCGCCGCGTTACCCCACGTGTCGAAGAAAAGACCGTCCTTGTGCGAGTCGGCGCCAGCGCCGACGAAAGAGATCTGTGAGGGGATACCCAGGACGGGCACCCACGGGCCGGACATGCCGGAGGTAGACACGCTCACAAGCGACGTGCCCACGGCCCTTCCCGGAATCGAGGTTTCAACGGGAATGTAGCCGCTGTGCCCGTCGTCGCGGTTCTCGGACATGCCGAAGGTTGTACCGTCATACACGTCCATCGCGGCGATACGCACGCGCTGGTTTTCGGGCAGGTCGGACACGGTCACGAGCGTCTCGTCCTTCAGGTCCGTCGTGTAGTGGCGGAACGAAGCCAAGGGGGAAGGATAGTCCTGGATGTCCAAGGGAGGTTTGACCAGGTCGCGTCCGACGACGCGCGCGCTATTTGCACCCAGCACGGAGGCGGCGGGCAGGGCCACCCCCACGGAGATCGACAGCATGAGCAGGGCGCCGATGACGCGCGCGCCCACGTAGACGGTGGATCGGGAGGAACGGGCGAAGGTGTTCTCGTTCCCGCGCGCGCCCGAGCGCCCGACGAGCACGTCTTGCCCCAACGTGAGGCGCTGGTACTGGGCGGCGACGGCCCACCAGGCGGCCAGCGCACCCCACCACACCAGGACAGCCCACACGGGCAGTGCCTGGTCGGCCTGGCCAAAGAAGACAGAGAGGACGCCCATGGCGACGAGGGGGATGGACCCCAGGACGGCGCGCCCAGCTCGGGCGGTGATGAGGCCAGCCAAGGCGGACAGGATGAGGCCGCTCATCCACGGCACGAGCGCCGGACCCGAGTAGGCGGACACGGGCGCGGTCAGCGTCAGCAGGTCCTTCCACGAGCGGAAGGAACCCAAGACCATGACCTGCAGCGTCTTTCCGGTAGGCACGAAACCGTAGAGAGCCTCGGAGCGCAGGGCGGCCGCGCTGCCCACCAGGAAGTAGGTGGTCAGGATGGCCAGGACCGTCGTGAGCGTATCCCAGCGCCACTTGGTCGAGGCGGCCGCGATTCCAAGGCCACACGCCACGCCGGCGCCCGCCGCGATCGCGCCCACTCCCCCGCCGAAAACGGGCTCGAAGGCGGCGACCGGCCCGACGAACAGGAGGGCGAGGGCCAGGAGCGACCAGAGCGGCATGCGCGTACGGAAGGTCGCCAAACGCTGCGTGATCGTCAGCAAGCGCGAGCGCGTAGTGCGCGGCTTAGGAAGGAGCTCCTCGGAGCGGAGCGGCGGCTGCGCGACGTGAGGCTTAGCGTTCGTCTGATTGATCATGCGAGTCCCCCGGCAACGATAATGCGCGGCAGATCATCCAGGGTGGAACAGTCGAGGAGGATACCCCTGCCGAGGTCTCGGCGGGCTCGCGCTCGGTCTGCGCCGACGCGAATCAGGGAGACGGGCACGTCGATGGGTGCCAGGCGAGCCAGGTGGGCAGCCTCCACATCGGTGGTCTGCGGGCCGACGATGAGCGTCAGCGCGGAAACCCCGGGGCGCTGGGCCACGGCCTCGCGCACGCGCAGGGACAGGTCGGCGAAAGACTGGGACGAGACCTCGGAGAGCGCGTCGAGGAAGCGCATGGCGACCGTCGAGGGCAGCCACTGCTCCGTCGTCGTCACGGACACCGGGCGTGACTCGCGCAGGTTCGCCAGACCCAGGGAACCCGCGATCGACACGGCCGTCTCGAAGGACTCCTCGTCCCACGCGTCGCGGGAGGTATCCAAAACGATAACGTGGTGGGAGCGGTGTGTCTCCTCGTACTGGCGAACGATGAGCCTGCCCAGGCGCGCCGTGGACTGCCAGTGCACGGCACGGCGATCGTCGCCCGGCTCATAGTCGCGCAGCGCGTGGAAGGACACGTCGGAGCTGGACAGCTTGCCGGTAGACACGCCCTCGACGTCCAGCTGGAAGCCGGTCGCGTCGAAAGGCATACGAATCGTGCGCGGGTGGACGTGCAAGACGACGGGCTCGTCCCAGAAACGCACGCGACGCAGCAGACCCAGGGCGTCGGAACGCACCGCACGCGCCGGCCCCACGTTGATGAGGCCCCGGTGACGCGAAGAGATGAGGAACATTTCCTCCCACTTGTCGCGGGCACCCAGCGGGGGCACCACGAATTCCCCCGTTCCCGAACCGATCGGCAGCTCAATGATGCCGGAACGAACAGGACGGGAGCGCTCGTTGCGAACCGAGATCTCTCCGACCGCCGTCTGGCCCGCGACGATGCGCTCGTTGGGCACGCGGATCGAGACGACGTGCGGGGGCTTCAAGGCGACGCGCATGGCCGCCAGGACCAGGGCGACGACTCCCGCGAGGGCGCACGCCAAAGCCTCGATCCACTCCAGGGCGGCCGCCAGGACCAGGGCCACCGCGATGAAGACGATCAGCGCCCACCCGCTGGGCGTGATAGCGCCCGCGAGTGCCTTGAAGGGGTGGACACGGCAGGCCTGCGCCCTGCGGGGCGAGACAATCGATGCTGTATCCGTGCGCATCCCCTCCATCGTCGTGACCGGTCGGAGAGTCAGACGCCCACCGCCGGCGCGGGCACCGACGTGAGGGCACGCTGGATGACGCCCTCGGAGGTCGCGCCAGAGAACGCGGCAGCCGGGTCGACGATGATGCGGTGGGCCCACACCGGCACGGCGAGGGCCTTAATGTCGTCGGGCAGAACGAAGTTACGGCCCTGCGCGGCCGCCCACACGCGGGCGCAACGCACCATGCCGATGGCGCCGCGAGTCGAGACACCCAGCAGGGAGGATTCGTCGTCTCGGGTCGCCTCCGCCAGCGCGGCCACGTAGTCGAGGACGGCCCGGTCCGTGTGATTCGCTGAGGCCAGGGCGGACCAGGCGACGATGTCCCTGCCACTGACGAGGGGGCGAAGATTCTTCGAGCGGTCGGGGGCTGCCGACCCATCGAGGACGTCAATCATGGCGGCACGGGAGGGGTAGCCTATCGAAGTCTTCATGAGGAAGCGGTCCAGCTGGGCCTCAGGCAGGGGGTAGGTGCCGGCCTGCTCGACGGGGTTCTGGGTCGCAATGACCATGAAAGGCTGGGGGGCCGGACGGCGCACGCCGTCGACCGTCACCTGAGCCTCTTCCATGACCTCCAGGAGGGCGGATTGGGTCTTAGGCGAAGCACGGTTGATCTCATCAGCGAGGACGATTTCCGCGAAGACGGGACCGGCATGGAAGACCCACTCGCCCGTCTTCTGGTTGAACATGTTCACGCCGGTGATGTCGGAGGGAAGCAGATCGGGGGTGAACTGGATGCGCGAGTGCTTGCCGTCGATGACGGCACTGATCGCGCGGGCCAGCGCCGTCTTGCCGGTGCCGGGGGCATCTTCGAGCAGAAGGTGTCCACCTGCGAACATCGTCGTCAGGGCGAGTCGAACGGCCTGACGCTTGTCCAGGACTGCGACAGAGACACCGTCGACGAGGCCCTTGAAAAGCTGGGCAAACCTGGTTGCGTCTTCGATGGAGAGGGTCATAAGTGTTCCTACGTTCGTTTCTATTGTTGCTCTTTCGGCTGAAAAGCCGATTCGTTCTATTCGGTTCGGCAGCTCTTGACGACCTGCTTATCCTTCAGTTCTTGCTCGGAGACCGCCTCTGTCAGGATACCGGCTACACTCGGTGCCCCCTGCGAGAAGCGAAGCTCCGTCTGTTGGGCTGGCCGCCCCGTCTCCACCACGCACACGAGCGTCAACCTCGGCTGGAACTGGGCGGCGTGACTGGCCGTCAGCGTCATCAACCCGCAGGTCTGTCCATCCGGGCAGGCGGTCGTGCCGGTGAGGGTCGCGTTGATGTTCTCCGTGCTTTCACCTGTCCTAAACGTCTTCTGAGCCTGTCTGTACGCACCAGTTGTGGTTTCCACGCCCACGACCGCCACGTACTCATGGACGGGTTGTAGACCGAACACGGTTACCGACTTCATGGGGCCGCTGAAACGCAGCTTTGTGGTGGCCTCCATCCCTTCAATCCACACGCTGGTTTCCCGAACGGAAATGCCTGCGGGGGGAGTCCAAGACACGGTGACGGTGCTGACGCGAGATTCGACCGACACGTTGAAGGCGGGAATCTCGGAGTTGCTTCCGTTGGGTTGCGCGTTACCGACCGTGCCGGTCGCCGCAACTGCGGGGCCCCACACGTAGGTGCCGTCCCGTTTCTTGCCTCGCTGGCAGAAGTAGTATGTCATCGTCGCCCCCGGAGGGAGCGAATCGATGGTGAACTCGCCGCTGTCACCGTTGTTGAGTGCCACTTGATGCCCGGGGGCTGAGCAGCCGGAAGCACTGTCCGCGTAGAAGAGAACCAGGTCTGCGGCCGTAAAGCCATTTCCTGCCTTCAAGAGCGCGTTGGCGACGCGAAGCTTGCCCGAGGCGTTGTCTGCGGGAGGGCCCAGGCGCGGCGCGTCGGGGGCCACAGGCGTGCTCTGCGCATCGTCCTCAGGCGCGGGCGGGGCGTAAACCTTGGCGGGCGAGGTCGCCGTGCGCCCGCCGGTGTTGCTCACCGTGACCGTGGCCCGCAGGGTCGATGCCCGATTGACGGTCAGGGTCGTCCTACTAGTGCCGTTGGCTTCGTTCGAGGAAGGGCCGGCCACGGTCTTAGACACGCCGTTGACGGTCACCGTCGTGGAGCCCCATCCATCGCCACCGGACTCGAAGTAGCGCCACGTCAGGGTGATCTCGACCCTGCCGTCGGCCGCGTTGGACACTGCGGCGTCCGTGATGATGGGGGCGTCGGGGTCGGCGAGCGGCGCCCTGGGCGTCGCCGTCGCGGGGGGTGACGCGGGGGAGTCGCCCTTGGCGTTGTGCGCCTTAACGGTCACCGTGTACGTTTTGCCGTTCGTCAGGCCCGTGAGCACGCACGTGGTCGCCCCGTTGGTCGTGCACGACACGCTCCTTCCGCCCGCAACCGTTGCGGTCGCCGTATAGCCGGTGATCGGGAAACCGTTGGAGCCGGGTGCACTCCACGAGACCTCGATCTTTCCGTCCTTGGCGGTCAGGGTGGGCCGCGCCGGGCGGTTCGGCGCGCCGGAGATGGTGATGGTGTTCGAGGTGCCCGATCGCTCCGATTCACCTTCCGCGTTGACCGCGCTCACGGTGAAGGAGTAGGGCTGGCCGTTGAGGAGGCCGCCGACCTCGCACACATTCGTCGTGCAGGTGGCGACCCGGCGCCCCGTCTGGTCGAAGATGCGATACTGGGTGATTGGGGAACCGTTGGCCTCGGGCACGTTGAAACTCACGCGAGCGCCATTGGCGCCCAACACTACAGCCTTCACGTTCGTGGGGGCATTCGGCTTGCTCACTACCTTCACGATGATCGTGCCCAGTACGGCGCGCGAGGGGTCGCCCAGCTTGTCGTTGAGTCGGAAGCCCACGGAGACGGTGCCGACTGAGCCGGGCCTCACCGATATGGTCGTCCCCGAAGAAGCGACCAGCGCGTCCCCCAGGTACACAGTGGCGTTGTCCAACGCAAGCGGGCTGCCCGGGAACGGGTTGGTCGCCCTCGAAGCCACGTCCACACTCACCGTCTGTCCCACCCTCGCGGTCAGAGAGTATGTGGGCACCTTGACGCGCGGTTTCGTCGTGGGCACGATCTCGACGGGGACCGCGGCGTCGACGGTGTGACCGTCCTCGTCGGTGACGCTCACCGCGATGGAACCGGCCGCGCCGCGAGCCACCCCCGCAGAGGCGGACACCGTCAGGATACTCCCGTCAAGGGAGGCGTTCACACCGCCGGGCACAGAACCCACCGCGTAGGTGAAGGTCGTCGCATCGACACCTTCGGGGTCACGCACCGTGAGTGCGAGGTTCTGCGTGACGGCCTCACCCCCGGCCTCGACGCGGACCGCCGTCGGGGCGAAGGAGGGCGGCTGGTTCTGCGCAGCCTTGATGCGCACGGGCAGCGACAGGAATGCCGCCAGCGTCGTCGGATCCGAGTCGTCGCCGTCCGCCACCTGGATCTGGAAAGCGGAGCTACCCCCGAACTCTGCGTTCGCGGTCAGCGTCAGCTGCGTCGGGGAATCCACCGCAACGGAATCGAGGCCAGCCTGCGCAACCGGGGAGGACCCCTCGACCAGTCGGGGACTGCGACCGGCACGGGTGAGGACGTAGTCCGACAGGTTGATCGTGACGGAGGTGCCTGCATCCATCTCAATGGGCAGGTTCGCGGAGCTGAGAAAGGGAGCGGTCGAGTCACGTCCTGGGATCGTCACGACGGCCGAGTTGGTCAAGCCGTCGGCGTCCGTGATCGTGTAGACGACCAGGCGCTTCGACTCCGTGACGGGGATCAGCAGCTCGGAGCCGGAAACGCTCACGCCGGCCTCGGCGACGGTCACGCTCAGCTCGTCCACAGAGCCGTCGGGGTCCTCGTCGTTCTCGAGGACGTTCACGCTCACCGCGGAACCGTCGGCGGGCAGCTCGTCGTAGGCGACGAAGTCGTCGCGGGCAATCGGTGCCTTGAGCGGCGCGTCATCCTGGACGTAGACCGTCAGGGTGCCTCGCGCCGTGCCTCCGTGCCCGTCACTGACCGTGTAGGACACGAGGTAGGTGCCCGCCTGGGCGGGCGTGTGCACCTGGACGAAAGAGGAGGAGCGCAGCTGCGGAGCGAGCTCAGGGGTGGTCGTCTCGAGGCCGTCCTCCTCCAGGCTCAGCGGATCACCATCCGGGTCGAGATCGTTCGACAAGACGTTGATGGTCACGATGCGATCGGGGCGGGTGAGAACCGTATCGGGCAGGGCCACCGGGTTCTGGTTCAGGGAGGGAAGGGGCGTCACGCCGACGCGCACGCGCGCCGAGGCGCGCCCGCCCTGGCGATCCTCAACCGTGTAGGTGAAGGTATCCGTTCCGGAGGCGTTCTGGTTCGGCGTGTATTCGATCCACGAGGCCTGCGCGGTCGCGGATCCCTTCTGCGGCGAGGATTCCACGCTTCGCAGGCTCACCGAATCACCGTCAGGGTCAATGCCGTCCAAGGGCACCGGGATGCGGGTGGTCTGGCCGGCGGTGGCCCACGCGGTAATATCGCGGGGACGGGGCGCCTGATTCTGATCGGAGGCAGCCAAGACCTCGAAAGTGACCGTACTGGACGCTCGGTTGCCGGCCGAGTCGATGACCGAGTAGGTCACGTCCATCGCGCCGGGCGTGTCCCCGGCCTCCAGGCGCACCTGGTTGCCCGTCACGAAAGGAGTTCCCAACGCGGAGTCACGGTCGTACTCGAGGACCGACTCGACCTGCAGGTTAAGGCCGGCGGGCGAGCGGTCGTTCGCTAGAACCGACACGGTACCCACGTCACCTGCGCGCACCCTCGCGCGGTCGGGCTTGAGGATAGGTGGCTGATTGGATCGGTCCGTGGCACCGGGGATAACGATGACCTCGGCGGTCGCGCTGCCCTGACCGTTGGAGACCGTGTAGGAGAAAGAGACGGTGTTGTCGAGGCCGGAGGGCGCGGTCACGCGCAGCATGTGGCGATCAATGAGGGCCACCTCGAGGCCGGTGGCGGACGCGGAGTCGACCGAGGTGATCGACAGGACGCCGCCGGACGGATCGTAGTCGTTGGCGAGCGGCGCGACCAGCACGGACCCGCCCTGGGGCAGGACGGCCGTGTCGTTTTCGGCGACGGGGGGCAGGGCCGCGGCCTCGACGACCTCGACGCGGACGATCCCCAGCATCGTGGCGATACCGTCGGAGACCGTGTAGGCGAAGGAATAGGAGCCCGGGGTCGAGGCGACGAAGTCGATGGTACCGCGATCCAGGTCCGGGGCGATGGACGCGCCCGAGGGCGCACCGGACACGGCGGCCAGCGCAAGCGGATCGCCGTTGGGATCCGTGTCGTTGTTCAACGGATCGAGCGTGATGAGCTCTCCGGGATGGGCCTGGTAGAGGTCGCCGTTGGCAGCAGGCGGCAGGTTGCCGGCCTCCTGGACGTTGACGATGAGCTCGCCGCGACTCTCCCCACCCTGGTCGTCGGCGACGGTCAGGACAACGGTCTTCGGGCCGGGCGCTCCGCCTTCCTCGGTGATGGTCAGGGAGCCGTCCTCCGTGAAAGACACGCTCAGGTCGTCGGGGGCTTCGGCGTTCTTCAAGTAGATCGGATCCCCGTCGGGGTCACGCCAGTCGGATAGCGCCTGGTAGCGGATCTGCGCCCCTGCGCCGATTTTGATGGAAGACGCGCGCAGCTGCACCGGCGTCTCGTTTTCGCCGTAGGGGTGGATCGTCACCTGCACCCGGGCGGTGGCGGAGTCCGAACCGTCGGAGGCCTCGTACGAGAAGGAAGTCGAGCCCGTCTGTCCTTCGTCCACCCCGGTGATCTGCAGGGAGCGGCCGGAGCGCGCGACGCTGACGAAGCCCCAGGCCGGCTGGGACGTCGGCGAGGCGGTGAGCACGTCTCCGTCGGGGTCGGAGTCGTTGTCGAGCACGGGCAGCACGGTCGAGCGGCCCGGGCGGATACCGAACTCGTCGTCCTCGGCCTCGGGCGGAGTGTTCTCCTCGCGCTTGTCGGGGTCGGCAAATTCGTTTGTGAGTTCAGGGTCATCCTGGTCATCCTCGGACTCCTCGAGCTGGTTCTCGACCTCGTCCCAGTTATCCATGAGGAACATGTTCGAGTCGGGCAGCCACACGCTGCCCTGCGCGACGTCGTTGAGGACGATGGCCTTGCGGTTCGTGCGGAAGACGATCTCGCGCGCGGTCGTCAGCGTATCGACGACCATCTGCTTATTCGTCGAAGGATCGTCGCAGGCGCGCATGTACGCACCGCTGCCGGTCCAGGCACCATACGCGCAGCCTTCGTGACGCACGGGCGCGGCCGGGGTGCCGCTGAGGCCGCCCTCGGTGGAGGGGGTGATCGCCGGGGTGCCACCCGCCAGCGGGATCGCCACGAGGGAGGTGGGCGTGGCGAGCAGGACGGAATCGGCCTTCGGGCCGGCCTGCTGGAGGACGCCGCCGGTCTCGACGCCGAGAGCGCTCAGATCGATCCGCTTGTTGTCGGGCAGGAAGAGCGTGTTGGACTCGGCGTCGAGGGCGACGACCCGGTCGCCGACGACCGTTATGCTCAGTCGCGCGTCCGCGGGGATCCCCTCCACCGTGGAAGTCTGCGCCTGATCGAGCACGCCCTGGTGCTTGACGGTCGTCAGAGTGCCCGAGGCGGCCAGAGTGTAGACGGAACCGTCCATGCCGGTCACGAAGGCGCTGGCGCCCATGTTCGAGGAGAGGGCCTCCGCCTCGGAAAGGTTCAGGGGGCTGGGGTTCACGGCAGAGGTCGTCCACAGGGTGCCGTCAGACGCGTTAAGGACACCGAGGACGTCGCCGCCCTGCATGACCGCGGAACCCGCGGGCAGGGCCGTCGGAGAGCCGAGGGAGACCTGGGTGACGTTGACGGGTGCAACCGTCGACGAGGTGAGGTCGGAGACGGTGACAGTCTCCCCCGCCTGGCCGACGTCGAAGTTGGTGGCCTCGGTGCGCAGCGCGCCGTCGAGGATGCGGGCGTCGTAGTCGAGATGGCCGACCATCTGCTTGGACTTGTTAGTCACCCAGATGCCACCGTCATTGACGTTGACCTGGGTTACCTCCGCACCCTTGTAGATGACACCCGCGGTACAGAGCGCAACAACGAGCAGCACGAGGATGAACGCCGGCAGACGGCGCCTCGCACTGATCCGATTGTGTCGCGTTGTCGCGGACATATGGCCTCTCTCGATCGATGAGCAATACCCCAGAAATAGTGTGGCACGACTACACCGCACACTAATAGTTAACAAAGATCTATCAGATGTGCGATTACCTGACAACTAGAGGGTGGCCCATCGCTGTGCGACGGGCCACCCTCTCAATGTGACTGGTTTGTCAGTCAAAGATAATTGGCGAGCAAATCACTCACCATTGAAGGTGAACTTGCGATCCTTACCCTCTCCGGAGACCCCAACGGTAACAACCTGACCGGATTGCAGTTCTCCGAACAGGATCCGCTCGGACAGCGCGTCCTCGATCTCGCGCTGGATCGCACGACGCAGCGGACGCGCACCCAGGACCGGATCGAAGCCCACGTCCGCGAGCAGCTCACGCGCCTCGTCCGTCAGCTGCAAGCGCATGTCCTGAGCCTCCATACGCTTGGCCAGCTTGGCGATCATCAGGTCGACGATGCGCGCAATCTCGGGCTTGGTCAGCGGCGGGAACACGATCGTGTCGTCGACACGGTTGAGGAACTCGGGACGGAAGTGCTGCTTGAGCTCCTCCGCGACCTTCGACTTCATACGGCCGTAGTCGTGCGTCGAGTTGTCCGCGGTCTGGAAGCCCGTGAGGACACCCTTGTTGATGTCGCGGGTACCCAGGTTCGTCGTCATGATGATGACGGTGTTCTTGAAGTCCACCTTGCGACCCTGCGAGTCCGTCAGGCGTCCCTCTTCCAGGATCTGGAGCAGAGAGTTGAAGATGTCCGGGTGAGCCTTCTCAACCTCGTCGAAGAGGACAACCGAGAACGGCTTGCGACGGACCTTCTCCGTGAGCTGGCCGCCCTCGTCGTAGCCGACGTAGCCGGGAGGGGCACCGAAGAGGCGCGAGGCCGTGTGCTTCTCGGAGAACTCAGACATATCCAGCTGGATGAGGGCGTCCTCGTCACCGAAGAGGAACTCGGCGAGGGCTTTGGCCAGCTCGGTCTTACCCACGCCGGTCGGGCCGGCGAAGATGAACGAGCCGCCGGGACGGTTCGGATCCTTCAGACCCGAGCGCGTACGACGGATCGACTGGGCGAGAGCCTTGACGGCCTCGTCCTGGCCGATGACACGCTTGTGCAGCTCGTCTTCCATCTTGAGCAGCTTCGCGGTCTCAGTCTGGGTGAGGCGCACGACCGGGATGCCGGTCGACATGGCCAGGACCTCGGCTATCTCCTGATCCCCGACCTCGGCGATCTCGTCGGACTCGCCGCCCTTCCAGGCCTCTTCCTTCGCCTTGCGCTCCTCGGACAGCTTCGACTCCTCGTCGCGCAGCGACGCGGCCTTCTCGAAGTCCTGATCGTCGATGGCCGCCTCCTTGTTGCGACGCACCTCGGCAATCTTCTCGTCCAGCTCGCGCAGCTCCGGCGGCGCAGTCATGCGGCGGATACGCAGGCGCGCGCCGGCCTCGTCGACCAGGTCGATCGCCTTGTCGGGGAGGAAACGATCCGAGATGTAGCGGTCCGCCAGCTCGGCGGCTGCTTGGATCGCGGCGTCCGTGATGATGACGCGGTGGTGCGCCTCGTAGCGGTCGCGCAGGCCCTTGAGGATCTCCACCGTCTCGTCGACGCTGGGTTCCTCGACCTTCACGGGTTGGAAGCGGCGCTCGAGGGCCGCGTCCTTCTCGATGTACTTGCGGTACTCGTCGTTCGTGGTGGCGCCGATCGTCTGGAGCTCGCCGCGCGCCAGCATGGGCTTGAGCATCTGGGCAGCGTCGATCGAGCCTTCGGCGGCGCCGGCACCCACGAGGGTGTGGATCTCGTCGATGAACAGGATGATGTCGCCGCGCGTGCGGATCTCCTTGAGGACCTTCTTCAGGCGCTCCTCGAAGTCGCCGCGGTAACGCGAGCCAGCAACCAGCGAGCCCATGTCGAGGCTGTAAATCTGCTTATCCTTGATGGTTTCGGGCACGTCGCCGTGCACGATCGCCTGAGCGAGGCCCTCGACGACCGCGGTCTTACCGACGCCAGGCTCACCGATCAGGACCGGGTTGTTCTTCGTGCGGCGCGAGAGGACCTGCATGACGCGCTCCATCTCGACGCGGCGGCCGATGACGGGGTCCAGCTTGTTCTCGCGGGCGGCCTGCGTCAGGTTGCGGCCGAACTGCTCGAGGATCGCGGAGTTGGAACGCTCGGGACCGCCCGAGCCACCCACGCCCGCGCCGACCGACTCGCGGCCCTCGTCGTCGCCACGCTGGTAGCCGCTGAGCATCTGAATGACGGTCTGACGCACCTGCGCCAGGTCCGCGCCCTGCTTGGTCAGGACCTGGGCGGCCACGCCCTCGCCCTCCTTGAGGAGGCCGAGCAGCAGGTGCTCCGTGCCGATGTAGTTGTGGCCCAGCTGCAGGGCCTCGCGCAGGCTCAGCTCGAAGACGCGCTTGGCGCGCGGGGTGAAGGGAATGTGGCCCTCGACCGGCTTCTCGCCCTCGCCGATGATCTCGATGACGGAGGCGCGGACTGCCTCGCCCTTGATCTCCATCGTCTCCAGGGCCTTGGCGGCGACGCCCTCACCCTCGGAGATCAGGCCGAGCAGCAGGTGCTCCGTGCCGATGTAGTTGTGCTTGAGACCGCGAGCCTCGTCCTGCGCGAGCACGACGACCCGGCGAGCGCGGTCGGTAAAGCGTTCGAACATGCCTCTCCTCATTTCACAGGACAGGCACTTCGCCGAGCTCAGCGTACACCCGTCCCAGTTGACTGGTTACAGCCTACGGAAAGCTCCCGCGCCGTGCGCGCGCTTTCGCCCTGGGCGCAGGGACGAGGCCGGGGTACGGGACAACGGACCAGGGGCGCCGAGGCGGGGGCGGGGCATGCAGGGCTGCAACAGGCGAGTGCGGGGCCGACACCGGGCGGGACCGCTGAGGTCCGGCGGTCGCAGCGGGGGGGTTTGGCGTCATTAGAAGCGTCGCGACGGCGTGTCGCCGGCGTGTCGAGCCGCTAATGCTGCAATTGCCCCACAGCCGTATGCAATTCCCCCGCGTCAGATGTCAATAACTCCCGAAAACGTTGGAATTGCAACGACCATTTTTCAATGCATGAAAGGATGCCATGGGCAATTGCATGCGAGATTGGAGAACACGGCCCGGTGTAGCCAGGCTGAGAGTCCGAGGAGACGACCCCAGAAGAAGCACTGCACCAGTTAGGGAGCATTACACCAGTTAGGGAGCATTACACCACTTCCCAGCCGGTGTAATACCCCCTAAGTGGTGTAACACTGCTTAGGAACAAGTCCAAACGCGGCATCCAGGTGCACTCAACCTGATCGGGAACATTCCACCCGATCAGAAGGGGCTGAACCTTACCGATCCGGTGTAACACCCCATCGGTAACAAGCCCGAGCATGGTTCTGCACGAACTTCTCACCCGAAACAAGCACAGTCGCGACAGAACCCGCGATACTACGCCTCGACGAGGACCGTGAACGGGCCGTCGTTAACCAGCGAGACCTCCATCATCGCCCCGAACTGGCCAGTCTCCACGTGCAGGCCCCGGCCGCGCAGGTCGGCCACGACCGCGTCGACGAGGGGCTCGGCCTCCTCGCCGGGGGCGGCGTGCGCCCACGAGGGACGGCGACCCCTGCGGGTATCCCCGTACAGCGTGAACTGCGAGATCACAAGGATCGGAGCACCCGCGTCGAGCGCAGAACGTTCCTCGTCGAGGATGCGCAGCTCGGCGATCTTGCGGGCGACCGTGGCCACCTGCTCAGGCCCATCGCCGCGCTGGACGCCCAGGAGGACGACGAGGCCCTGGCGCCTCTCCCTCGCCTCGTGCGGATCAAGAGCGAGACGTCCGACGACGGCTCCATCAACGCGGACCTCACCCGAGGTGGCGCGCTGGATGACGGCACGCATCAGCGCGACCCCAGGGCCGAGCCGAGGCCGCCAAAGCCCGTGGAACCGCCGCGCTGGCCGGCCTCGCGCGAGAGGTCTGCGCCCGGGCGGGTCTGCGGGGACACGGAGGACTTGCCGTGAACGGGCACGATCTCCTCCTGGGCTGCGGCGACACCGTCAATATCGAAGACGGTCGTCACGGGCACGGCGCGGGCAATCAGCGCGAGAGCGATCGGCCCCTCGTCCGCGTGGCGGGCCGAGGAGGTGACGACGCCGACCTGGCGTCCACCCACCTCGATGGGCGTGCCGGGCGCGGGCAGGTCGCCGCGCGAACCGTCCAGCTGCAGGTAGGTGAGGCGGCGCGGGGGCCGACCCAGATTCAGGACGCGGGCGATGGTTTCCTGCCCGCGGTAGCAGCCCTTCGTCGTATGGACGGCGCTGCGCAGCCAGTCCACCTCGGGCGGGATCGCGCGGGCGTCGGTTTCGCGGCCCAGGCGCGGCTTCCACGCGGCGATACGCATCGCCTCCCACGCCAGGTACCCGGCTCGGCGGCGCAGGCCGACCTCAGGGCAAGCAGACAGCCACGCGGCCTCGAACTCATCCGCAGCATCACGTGAAACAGCGTGAAACATCATCGGGGTACGCGCGCCGGGGTGGCGCTCGCCCTGGAAGTAGGCAGCCCCACCCTCCGCGACGCCGGGCCACGGGTCCTCCCAGGTCCACAGGTGTCCGGGCAGGCCGGCCACGGACTCGGGCGCATTGGCGCCCGCGCGGACCGATGAGAACACAGCGACGTCGCGCTGTTCAACGCTCACTCGCATTGCAAAACGCATCGAGTCCAGGAACGACACGAAGGACTCGACGTCCGAGCGCTCCACGATCAGGTGCAGGACCTCCCCGTCGTCGCTGGCACCCGCCCAGTGCTCGACGCGCCCCTCGGGCGAGAGGATCAGCAGCTCGCAGCTCGCGCCGGACGCGAGGTCGGTGACGATCTGGGAGGCCAGCGACGTCACCCAGGTGAGCCGGTCCGCGCCTTCAACGGCAATGACGGCCAGGTCCGGGCGGCGCACCAGCGCGCGGCCACCCTCGAGGGCCCACTGCTCCCCCGACGGATCCCCGAAGTGCGGGGTCGCACCGAAGGAGGCCACGGCCTCGTCGACAAACTCGGAATCGAGCGCGGACTCAGACAAGGAAACCGTCCTGGGAATCGTCGATGCCTTCGATGACCTCGCCGGACTCGGTCGAGGCCTGCGCGGTGCGCATGAGGCGGCCGGAGATCTCGACGTCGGCCTCATCCTCGCCGTCGAGCGTGCGCTCCTGCGTCCACATGAGCTCGCCCGCGACCAGGCCGAACATGCGGCCCAGGTGCGTCACGCGGGTAGCGCCCACGCCGAGAGCGATCGCATCGGAGACCATCTGCACGCGCGGGCCGACGCTCACGCCGTCCCACACGGCGCTGTGGCCTTCGGTGGATGCTGAGGTCGCCGTGAACTCGCGGGGGTTGTACTGGCCGGGCGGGGGCAGCGGCGCGTTGGAGGGGGCGACGGAGACGTACACGGTCTCTTCGCTGATCAGGTCACCCTTCTTGATAGCGGACAGGCCCTTCGCTGCGTCCCACGTGGGGTCGATCGGCTCGGAGGTGACGCCCGCGTACACGCGGGTCACCAGGCGCATCTGATCGCCGACGACGTCGCCGCGGATCTCCTCGACGACGGGGGAATCCTCGGAGGGTTCTTCCTGGCCGGGAGCGGCGGGGGCGGCGTACATGCCCCAGCCTTCCCATGTTCCAAGCATCCACGCGACGGGAGCGACGAGTGCGGGCAGGTCAGGAGGTATCACCATCATGACTCCAGCCTAACGCCTCGGGTGGATGTGGGCGCGCGAGCAGGGGTGCGCGCAGCTGGCAGCGAAATAGGGACGAGGCCGGGGCCCGGCCACGCGGTCGCACGGCCATCCCGGGGTCTCAGATTCCGCCGATGCGGATCATCGCGTAGACGGGCAGGGCGGCGACGAGGAACTTCGCGGCGCCGCGGCCCAGGATGTTCGCAAGCTCAGCAGAGGACGCGCGCTCACCCAGCAGAGCATCGACGACGGAGACAGCGAAGCCGACGCCGAAGCCGGTGACGCCGCCCAAGGTCAGGAAGGCGGCGAATTCGCCGAAACGCTTGGCGATGAAGGGGAAGACGACGGGCAGCAGGTCCGAGGTCTGCCCGAGGAACCATGCGATCGAGGCGACCACGAGGCCCGCGACGAGGCCCGCGATCATCGCGAAGGCAACGCCGGCCTTCGCGCTACGCCCGAAGCGCGCCGAGGCCGCGCCGATGACGGCCATCAGGGCCGCCATGGGCACAATGCCCGACCACCGCTCATGGACGGTGAGGGAGACCCACATGGAGCCAGAGGTGACGATCAGGAGGCAGGTGACCGACGAGGCGAGCGCCGCGCTCAGCGCCGTGGAACCCCAGTGCTCACTCGTGCGCCCCACGGAGTGGTCGCGCGGCGCGGGCGCGTCCAGGATCGTGGCCGCGACCAGCGCGACGAGCGTGATGCCCGTCAGGGGCACGGCGATGTCGAGGTTCTTCCAGTAGGCGACCCCCATCGGGGTCAGCGCGCCACCCAGGGCGAGGACCGCCTGGGCGAGCCACCGCATGTGCAGGCGCGCCAGCGTCGGCCAGCCGATAGCCAGCAGGAAGGACGCGACCGCGACGACGGGGCCGACGCTCCAGCGAGACCCGGGCAGCCACCACGCGACGATAGCGGCCGCGGCCAGCACGGTGACGGTGAGAATACCGATGATCGTGGGCACGTGCCGGGTGGCCAGGGTGTCGCGGCGACGTCCGCGGCCTTGACCGGTGCGGCGCCGCGTGGGCGGGGTCGATGTCATCACGCTTCCATGGTCCCACATCTGCGCGCCTCACGAGGCAGGGGCCGCTCTCGTGGGTCGGCTGTCCCGGGCACGGGGCAAGGTGTCGGCCCCGCTTCACGCTGCCACGGCCTCGGCAATAAGGGGCGCTGTGGCGCATGCCCCGTGTGGGTTGATGCACGCCGCCACGGGATGCGAGCCGGCGTTGACTGGTCGTACAGTTGTGGGGCACGCCGGACCGGTATGCCCCGGGCTCCAAACTCTGCCGCTACGAGCGGCCTTCGCGCCGACAGGCGCATTCGGTTCGGCGTGCTTTGTCGTACGTGCGCGCCGACGGTGGCGCGTGAAACAAGTGGGGGCCGGTGCCGCGATGCCGCACCGGCCCCCACTGTCGTTCACAAACCGTCACATGAGCGGGTAGCGCACGATCGTGGCCTCGCGGCCCGGGCCCACGCCGATGGACTGGATGCGGCAGCGCGACAGCTCTTCCAGGCGCTTGATGTAGTCCTGGGCGGCGCGTGGCAGCTCATCGAAGGAACGGCACTGCGAGATGTCCTCGCTCCAACCCGGCAGCTCCTCGTACACGGGCACGGCGGCCTCGAAGCCGGCCTGATCGAGGGGCATTTCCTGGGTGCGCACGCCGTCGACCTCGTAGGCCACGCACACGGGGATCGTCTCGTAGCCGGAGAGCACGTCAAGCTTGGTCAGGCAGATGTCGGTCAGGCCGTTGATGCGCGTGGAGTAGCGCATGATGACGGCATCGAACCAGCCGGTGCGGCGCGGGCGACCCGTGGTCACGCCGAACTCGCCGCCCTTGGTGCGCAGCGCCTCGCCGACCTCGTCGTCCAGCTCCGTGGGGAACGGTCCCTCGCCGACGCGCGTCGTGTACGCCTTGGCCACGCCGACAACGCGGTCGATGCGAGTCGGGCCGACGCCGGAGCCGGTGAGCGCGCCACCCGCGGTCGGGTTGGAGGAGGTCACGAAGGGGTAGGTGCCGTGGTCGATGTCGAGCATCGTGGCCTGGCCGCCCTCGAAGAGGACGGTGTCGCCGCGATCCAGCGCGTCGTTAACAACGAGGGACACGTCGCACAGCATCGGCTTGATACGGTCCGCGAAGGACAGCAGATGGTCCGACACCTCGTTGGGATCGAGCGTGGGGATGTCCACGGCCTCGAAAATGGTGTTCTTGGGGGCCAGAGCAGCCTCGACCTTGGCGCGCAGCTCCTCGGGGTGGAAGAGATCCTGGATGCGCAGGCCGATGCGGTTCATCTTATCGGCATAGGTGGGGCCGATGCCTCGACCCGTCGTGCCGATGAGGTTGTTGCCGCGCGCACGCTCGTTCGCCTGATCCATGAGGCGGTTGTACGGCGGGATGATGTGCGCGTTGGAGGAGATGAGCAGGCGCGAGCAGTCGACGCCGCGCTCGGTGATTTCCGCGAGCTCCTCGAAGAGCACGTCCAGGTCGACAACGACGCCGTTGCCGATGATGGGGGTGACGCCTTCGGAGAGGATTCCGGCGGGCAGGAGGTGCAGCGCGTACTTTTCGCCGTCGATGACGACGGTGTGTCCGGCGTTGTTGCCTCCGTTGAACTTCACGACGAGGTCGGTGTGCTGGCCGAGCTGGTCAGTGGCCTTGCCTTTGCCTTCGTCGCCCCACTGGGCGCCGAGCACGATGACGGCGGGCATGAGAATCTCCGTTTAGTTGGGTGAGCCGCGCGGGCGCGCGTAACAGACCCATCCTACCGGAGGATCGACGAGGCCGGGGCACCCTGGCTGGTCACGCTAGTTTCCGGCGGCGACCAGGGCGACGCCCACTCCCCACAGCGTGGTGCTCGTCAGCGCGGCGATCAGCTCGATGGCGATCGTCCATCCAAAGGCCTTAAGGGCGTGGAGGGTGGCCGTCCAGGCGCTCGCAGTGTCGCGGCTGCGCAGGTATTCGACTCCGAAGATGGCGGCGACCATGCCCAGGACGAGGCCGAGAGGCAGGCCGATGAACCATCCGACGACACCGCCGACCGCGCCCCACACGAGCGTGGATTGGGGGATTCCCGCCTTGTTCATGCCGCGCGCGGGGATCACGTATTTCAGGACCGTTCCCAGGACGAGGATGGCGACCGTGACGGCGAGGACAATCCACGCGCTGCGGGTGCCGGTCATCCACGCCCACACGAGGATCGCGCCCCCGACGACGGGCGCGGACGGCCAGATCTGCACGACCGCTCCGATCACTCCGAGGAGGATGATGACACCGACGATGACGGTTCCCAGGACGCTCATGGCCTCATCGTATCGTCTCCGTTCGTCTGCGTGTTTCGCCAGACGGGCATCGCGCTGATAGCCTGGCCTCGTCACCCCGAACCGCAGGAATACTGATGGATATCACTCCCCCGCGCCTGCCGCTGGATTCCCTCCTGAAGAGGCGTCCCATGACGGTGTACACCGTGTCATGCCCGCCGGCGGAGGCCGTCGCGCGCTGCGTGGCGTTTTGGCGTGCTGTCGGCATCAAGCGCGAGTCGACCACGATGTGCGAGCGTTTCACGGGGATCGGCTGGTCTGGCACCGAGGTCACGGTCTTACCCGGGCAGACCACGACCTCGCGCAGGCACGACCACGACACCCTTCTAGATGTCGCTGAGCTCTCCCCAGCCCTCGCCTTGGGCGGCCTCGCCATCCACCTGTCAGCGAAGGCAGTGCGCGCGCAGCTGCGCCACCTCAACAAGACGACGATCATCATCGCGGCTCGCCCGCTGCCGGGCGCCGAACAGGCCAGCACCGAGCTGTGGTGTTTCCCCTGGGATACGGCGATTCAGCGCGCCCGCCCAGGCAAGGACCCCTTCGCCCGCGTCTTCGAGTGCCTGCACACGGCCCTGCACCAGCAGGGCATCCTCCTGGTTCCCCCGCGCCTCGTCGACGGCGAGGAACTGCCCGAGGACCACCCCCTCTCCCCCACCAACATCGCCCAGATGCGGGGCAGTTTCCTCGACCCCGTCACCAAGTTCCTCCCGTCGAAGGAGCGGTCATGACCCCCGGGTTCTCACTGCGCCGGATTTTCAACCGCCGCAGGTACTTCTATGCCAGGGTCGCGGTCGATCCGCAGCAGGAGAAGGCATCATGCACAGTGAAGCAATGAAGAAGCGACAGCACCGCCGCGACAACGGGGAATCGCGATGAACTCTTTCATCTCAAGTATGCAGCAAGGCTTCAACGAATCTTTCAGCACAATCACCGTTTTTCAGCTGTCAGCGTCCCAGTCCGATGCTGTCTCTCGCTGCGTCGGCCTCTGGAAGACGAAGGGGGTCCGCCGCACCAGTACCGGCATGCAAGAGCAATTCAAGCAGCGGGGATGGACCGGAACGGAACTGATCATCGGACACAGCGGTCGTGCATTCCTGACTAATGTTTTCTTCGAGACACGCTCATACCGTCGCCTCTTGTCACATGCCCCCTCTCTCGTGCCCGACCGAATCAAGCGAGCCGCCATCACCAAGGTGTACGTGGATATCATTGCGCGCACAGTCGAGAGCGAATCGAGTCCGGTGACCGAACTGTGGTGCCTCACTGATTGGGCAACACGGATGAATCTCAGCGGCTTCGAAAACAGTTACGCTGAATCGTCGATGCACTCACTCGAAGAGTCCTTCAACGCGCAGGGCATCATGACTGCACCCGCCCGTCACCTCAATCGCTGGGATATCCCGTCGGACGTCCCCCTCTCACTCCCCGAGCTCACGGCAATGCGCAAGGCTGCGAAGAAGTGCCGGGGGTAGCCTCCCTCCCCGGCCGATCACCACGGGGATTCCCATGCCTCGTCAATCCCGATAATTCCCTGCGGATAGTATCCTGGTGAGCAGCGACGCTCAGCAGCAACACACTGCGGCAGAGTGCTGATGCTTGTTGTTGACACTGGTCTTTCCTCGAGGAGGATATTCATGGGGGCAGGTCATTCAGGTTTCTCTCTACGGAGGGTCATCAACCGACGCAGGTACTTCTACGCGCTCATCGCGGCCGACCCACATCAGACGGTCACGCATGCTGTCAACTACTGGGTGTCCACGGGTGCGCGCGACGGGACACCCGGGATGAGCGAGCAGCTCGCCAGCCACGGGTGGGTCGGCACCGAACTCGTCGCCGGCTCCGACCTCCGCCACTTCGCGGTATCCTCTTTCTTCGACGATCTCCCGGTCATCGGTCTCTTCCCCTCCCTCGCTCCCAAATCCATCAAACGCGCGCGACAGGAACGCAAGCACATCATCGTCGCCGCGCACGCCTGCTCGGTGGGAGGGAGACCCGCCTCCGAGCTGTGGTGTTTCGACGGAGACGTCACATCAATGGACCCGGCGGTGTCCAACGCCTTCATGGACGAGGCCCTGGACGACATGACGAATGCGCTCCTCGCTCAGGGGGTCCTACTGGGTCCCCCCAAGCGGTTCATGGGTCACGACCTGCCGAAAGACCACCTCTTCACCAGAGAAAACATCCTGTCAATGCGCAAGGCCGCCAAAAAGGAATCTCGCCGCAGGCGCTAGCGCGCACCCACGGCGAGACGTCAGGAACGGTGAGTTCGGCCCCGCGCACGCAAGGAGGCCACCTCGTACAGGGCGATGCCCGTGGCGACGGCCGCGTTAAGGGACTCGACGGTCGACGCGATCGGGATCGACACGATCTGATCGCAGGTCTCGCGCACGAGGCGGGACAGGCCCGCCCCCTCGGCACCAGTCACGACCACGAGGGGGCCGTCCGCCAGCGACAGGCCACGCAGGGGCGCGTCGCCGCCGCCATCCAGGCCGACCACGAAGTACCCGGCCGCCTTGGCCTCCTCAAGGGCGCGCACAAGGTTCGTCGCGCGAGCCACGGGCACGCGGGCGGCCGCACCGGCCGACACCTTCCACGCGGTCGTGTTGACGCCCGCGCTACGACGCTCGGGGATAATGACGCCTTCCGCGCCGAACGCGCCCGCACTACGCAGGACCGCGCCCAGGTTATGAGGATCCGTCACCTGATCGAGCGCGACGAGGAGCGGGTGGCCCAGCTGCTGCAGGGAACCCGCGATCAGGTCCGAGGCGTCGGCGTACTCGTAGCCGCGTACCTCAATGGCGACGCCCTGGTGGACTGCCCCGTCGGTCGCGACATCCAGATCACGGCGGGTGACCTCGTACACGGGCGCACCCATCGCGGAGGCGAGGCGCACGACCTCCTCCACGCGGTCATCCTTCACATTGTCGAGGATGAAGACGCGCTCGATCGGGACCGAGGCGCGGGCGGCCTCGGCGACCGGGTTGCGGCCCGCGATCAGCTCGTGGCCGGGCTTGACGCGGATCGACGACTTGGCGCGAGCGCGGGCGATCGCGGCCTCCTGGGCCTCGCGAGCCTCGCGCTTCACCTTGCGCTTGTGGGCCGGGTGGTAGGTGCGATCCTCGGCCTTTGGGGTCGGGCCCTTACCTTCGAGGCGGCGGCGCGAATGCCCGCCGGTACCGACCTGCGCGCCCTTCTTGGTGCCCTTCTTACGGATGGCGCCGGGGCGCCCGCTGTGTGAGGCCATGGTGTCTCCTCGTTTTCTCGTGAACTGACACAAGCGTACGGGTTTTGGGCCGCTTCGGGGCCGCAGGGGCGCGCGCGGGGGCCAAAATCACGCCGCCCGCAACGGTCACGCCCCTTGCGGAGCCTCCCCACCCTCCTCGACACAATCAACGGGAGCATCTGTCAGCCGGCGATAGTCGACGGCAAGGAAAATCGCCAAAACGAGAACACCCGACGCGTAGCCGGCAACACCCACCCACGAGACACCGTTCATACCGAACCAACTCACGAACGGGCGAGCCAGCACGAGAGCAACGACGCAGGCGACAACATTGCCGACAAAACTCGCCACATAATCACGCACAGACAGCAGCAAGTCATTAAAGAACCAGCCGAAGGCCGTGATCACCGTGCACAAAACCGCGGGCTGGAGCAGGAAAGTATTACCCCTGATCTTCTCACCGAACAGGAGCGTCAAGACCGGCTCACCAACAATCTCCAACCCCAGTGCGGCGACGGCAGCAATGGCAACGATCGCGCCGATCGTCTTCCACAACAGCGTGAGCGCCGAGCGCTTGTTCGTATGGAAACGCTCAGCGAACACGCCCATCAGCGGACTGTAGACGTAGGTGGCACCCATCTGCACGATGACAGCGAGCGACGCGACAGCCTGATACACGCCCAAAGCCTCAGCACCATCGCTCGCAGAAAGCATCTGGCGCGGGACAGTCAAGACCGACGTCGCAGCGATCTGAGCAACGACGAGTGGCGCCAACGAAACGAGCGTCTTCACCCCACGCCCGAAACGCACCCGCGGACGAATTGGCTCAAACATGGACGCACGAGGCGCGTCATACAGAGCGCCGACCAGGATGACGACCGCCGTCATGAGACCCACAGCGACGAGCAAGGAATCAAAAAACCACAGGCCCACTGTGAAAGCAACGAGCGTGCCAACCCCCTGCATCACGTAGGACTTTCCCGCGAAATCAAGACGCAGATGCCTCTGGTCAATCGCGTGGAAAACCTCGATGAAATTCGTCGCCAACGAGTACACGAGATACAAAGAAATAACAGGCAACGCATCATAGGACGTCGTCACAATGGAATAGGCCACACCGACCAGGAATGCCACGATAGACAGCACCGAACGCAGTCCGACATATTCACGCGAGGTGCGCTCCCCCGTCACATCCGTCACTTGGACCGTCCGCAGGCGGAAATCCGCGATCGGGTTCACGAGGTTCGCTATCGCCATCGCCAGCGCGAGCATGCCCGCCGCGTCAAAACCCGCCGCCAAGCGCACAACCAACACCGATGAGACGAGGTAGTTGCAACCCAAGCGCGTCAGGGAGCCCACGGAGCTCCACATCATGTTGGCCTTCAGTGAGAGTTTCTCAGGCGCCTGCGCACTCTCCACGTCGGGCGCCACGGCCTCGTCCACGGAGGCCCCCTCTCGGGCGGTGTCCTGCGGCTTTTCCATAGGGCTCCCTCAACGGAACATCGTATAGCGGGCGAGAAGCGCAACCGGGTAGCAGACAACCGCGAGTGCCTTGCTCGGCGCCATGGAAAGAGCCCCCTTCTGATGGGCGAGCATGCATCCGACGAGGAACAGGCTCGTCTCGCGGGCACGCGACTTCAGCATGGTGGAACGCGCCGCGCAGTATCGCTTGTGCTTCCAATAGCCGATCGGATTCTTCTTGGCATTGGACGCAAAGTTCTGCGTCAGACCGTCGGGCAGATAGTGGCAAATGGTGAGGATCTCGTTATCCGCCAGCATGTTGTAGCTCTCGTCAATGAGGAACCACACGGAGGATTCCGCGACGAACTTCTCACCGGGAGCCACCTCAAAGGGGTAGCGACGCAGGATCTCGGTGCGGTGAATCAGCGACGTATCGCCACGGAAACCCATCTTCTCGTGCAGGTCCCACAGCGTCACCGCACGCATCCCCTCGGGCATCCACGTGCCCATGGGGGTGTGCTCGTCAGTGCCGCGCAGGGCAACGATTCCCGCGAAGGAGTCGTCGCCTCGGATCTCCTCCCAACGCGTAAGAACATGCTCCACCGCGGTCGGCACGAGGTGGTCGTCTGAATCCACGACAAAGAACAGCTCGCTGCGACAGCGGGCAACACCCGTGTTGGTTGCGCGAGGCTTCCCGCCGTTCTCCTGCTTGACATAGTCGATCGACATACGCCCCTCAGCAATCCAGCCTTGGACGAGAGACTCCGTGTCGTCAGTGGATCCGTCATCCACGATCATCCACTGAAAATCCGTCGACGTCTGAGCCAGCAGCGACTCATACAGCGCAGGCAAAATGTACGCGCGGTTGTATGTCGGGGTAAAAACACACAGGGTCGGGGCAGCGGTTGTCATCCGTATTCCTTCCGGCGAACGGCCTACGTCAGTGTTCTCCCGATTCAGTCTAGTTCCCCACCTGCGCCGTCGCCAAGGACTCCCCACCCGTCAACCCCGCGACAGCATGGCAGCGATCTTCTCAACCGTCGAGCCGGAGCGGATCGTCACCTGGCGGTAGAAGTCCTCGCGCAGGAGGCGCTTGTGGTAGGCGGTCTTCAGAAATGTCTTCTCATCAAACTTTGCCCAGAACACGGCGTGCTCGCCGACATGCACGGCCTCGTCGCCCAGCTCCATGGCCTCGATGCGCTCGCGCACGTGATCCGGATCCAGGCCTCGCGTGTAGAAGAGCGCGTCGCGGCGTGCAACCTCACCATGCCACCAGTCGGGCATGTTGCGCAGCTCCGCGAGGTAGTCCTGCGCTGTCATGAGGGCCAGCCGGATCGGGAAGTCATAGCGGCGCGCCAGGGCCTCCTCGACTATCTGGGCGACGGCCTCGCATGGGGTGTTGGTCCCAGCCTCGGCCTCGGCCTCGGCCTCGAAGAGGAGGTTGCCGCTGTTGATGTAGGTGCGAACGTTCGTGTAGCCCTCGTCGGCAATCTGCTCGCGCAGCTCGCTCATGACGACCTTGTTTGTGCCGCCGACATTAATGCCGCGCAGCAGCGCCACATACTCCATGCGTTCCTCCCGTGTTGGTGACTCCCCGTGTGGTCGACCTGACACCAGGGTAGGGCCTCGGCTCTCATCGGGCGCTCTACACCCGTTGGCATAGCACCGATTGCAGGGTGATCCCAGCCCGTCAAGAGGCCTAGCTGAGGACACTGCCCACGGACTCTCTCGGGGCAATTACATCGGTTCTCCTGAAGCACCCTGTCCAGGCCCCCAACCTCAATTCCGCACGTAATTTAATCCGGTAACTTTTTGAGACAGCCTTAAAACGTTGCAATTCCAACGATGCAATTTCACGTTTTGAACGAGTCGCGGGAGAATTACGTGCGAAATGGGTGAGCGCCGGGCTAGACACAGCACAGCGGCCACGACTGCTCAGCAGGGGACGCCTTTCCGAAGGATTCAACCTGATCGGAAGGATTCAACCTGATCGGAAGGGGTTGAATCTTCCCGAGCGGGTGTACACCTCACCCCAACAAGCATTTTCGCGGTACCCGAGCCCAGGAAGCCCCTGCGCGGATAGGTTGCGACGATGCAGATAGGTTATCGCCACGCGAATAGGAAAATAAGCTATCCGCATGCTCATAACCTATCCATGAAGCAACAACCTATCCGCATACCCGTGGGCATGAGCAGGAATATGCTGCTTGAGGAAGCGATGCACTAAATAGGCCAGCAATGTACTAGCTACTAGGCAGTGCAATGCCTCCCTAAGTAGTGCAATACCCCCGATCAACAAGCGAAAACGCGGCTCCTTGGCAGCCACGCAACTGTGGAGGGCACCGGAGGGTCCGGAGGGCACGGGCGGGCACCGGAGAAACCTGCCACGGTGCCAATGAGCGGCAGCAGCGGCAAGCCAGGCAAAACTCGCACATAATTTCCCACGGTCACTTTTGGAGATAGCCCGAAAACGTTGCAATCCCAACGACATGAATTCAATGATTGAAGTACTCGCAGGGGAATTACGTGCGAAATTGTTGAGCGGCGGGCAAGACGGTGCTACGCACAGCAGGCCAGGTGCCGCCGATATGGAGGGCACCGGAGGGTCCGGAGGGCCTGGCTGCGGTGCCTGTGTGCGGCGGCGGGGCCTGGCCGGACAACGAGTCGACGCGCCCGCCCCAGACACATTTCGCACATAGTTTCCCACGGTCACTTTTGGAGATAGCCCGAAAACGTTGCAATCCCAACGACATGAATTCAATGTTTGAAGTACTCGCAGGGGAATTACGTGCGAAATTGATGGGAGAGCAGCCCGTGAGGCAACGCGCCGGGCATTGCTGCGACGCCCGTCCCGCAGGCACGCACAAGGCCCCGGGAGCTCGCGCTCCCGGGGCCTCAGTGCTCAGCCGCAGCTCAGCCAACACTCCAGGTGGCGCCGTCACGGCCGTCCGCGACGGTGATGCCGGCGGCAGCCAGGCGGTCGCGCAGCTCGTCGGCGCGCGCCCAGTCCTTGGCGGCGCGGGCATCGGCCCGCTCAGAGAGCACGGCCTGGACCAGCGCGTCCAGCGCCGAGTGCTCGGCGGCAGCCGCACCAAAGGCACCCGCGCCGATGCCGGCCTGTCCGCGCCACTGCTCAGAAGCAGGGTCCAGCCCCAGCACATCCAGCATGGAGCGAACCAGGACCTGCTCGCGGTACACACCGGAAACGCCACCGGCAGCAAGCGCGGCGTTGCCGGCCTTGAGGTGCTCGTGCAGGACGGCGAGCGCGCCGGCGACGTTGAGGTCGTCGTCCATGGCGGCCACAAAAGCCTCGGGCAGGTCGGCGGGCGCCAGGGCGATCTCGGAGGCCGGAGCCTCGCCGGCAGCCTCGATGGCGCGGGCCACGAAGGTGGAGAACTTTTCCCAGGCGGCGTGTGCGGCGGGCAGGGTTTCGGGGCCCCATTCGATGGCGGAGCGGTGGTGGACGGTGGACAGGGCCCAGCGCACGGCGACGGCCGGATACTCCTCGGTGAGCGCCCCGATCGACAGGACGTTGCCCAGCGACTTGGACATTTTTTCACCCTTGGTGGTCACCCACGCGTTGTGGACCCACAGGCGCGCGAAGGGCCAGCCTGCGCCGTGGGACTGGGCCTGCTCGTTCTCGTGGTGCGGGAAGCGCAGGTCGATGCCGCCGCCGTGGATGTCGAATTCGTCGCCGAGGTAGCGCCGCGACATGGCGGAGCATTCGAGGTGCCAGCCGGGTCGGCCGCGTCCCCAGGGGCTGTCCCACGAGGCCATGGCCGGCTCAGACGGCTTACTGGCCTTCCAGAGGGCGAAGTCGCGGGGGTCGCGTTTGCCGGCTTCGACGGCCTCGTCGATCTGGGCGTCGTCCTCGGTGGTGCGCATGTCGGCCAGGCGCTGGCGGGTGAGCGAGCCGTAGTCGCCCTGGGAGTGGACGTCGAAGTAGACGTTGCCGCGCCCATCCGAATAGGCATGTCCCGCGTCGATGAGGCGCTGGACGAGGTCGATTTGGTCGGGGATGTGGCCGGTGGCGCGCGGCTCGTACGTGGGGGCCTGCACGCCGAGGGTCTCGTACGCCTGCGTGAATTCGCGCTCGAAGCGGTAGGCCCAGGCCCACCAGTCCCAGCCGGCCTCGGCCGACTTGTTCAGGATCTTGTCGTCGATGTCGGTGACGTTGCGGACGTAGGTGACCTCGTAGCCGCTGCGGCGCAGCCAGCGGATCAGCGTGTCGAAGGAGACGGCGGCGCGCAGGTGGCCGACGTGCGGGGATCCCTGCACGGTGGCGCCGCACAGGTAGATGCCGACCTTGCCGGGGGTAACCGGGCTCAGGGGCTGGATGCGGGCGCTCTTGGAGTCGTACAGGTGCAGCATGGCACCAATCCTACCTGGCGAGGCGCGGCGGGGAGCGACGCCGCGTTCTCCGGGAGTATGTAACGAGGCCCGGGCCCACCCGGCGAAACGGAGCGGTTTCGCGGGTGGGGGCTCGGGCCTCGCCGAGTGAAAGAAACCTCAGGCGCCGGGGCGCACGCGCGCGGCGATCAGCGCCTTGAGGTCCTCGGCGGAGTTGGCCAGCGGGGTGACGCGCTCTTCGCGGCCTTCGATGCCTTCGAAGCGAGGAGGCACGGGCGGCAGGTGGCCGGTGGCCTCCTGAATTGTCTCGGCGAACTTGACGGGCAGGGCGGTCTCCATGACGACGAGCGGTCCCTCGATCTGTGAGCGGAGTGCGCGGGCGACGTGCACGCCGTCGGCCGTGTGCGGGTCGAGGAGGTAGCCGCTTTCCTTTTCCGTGCGCGCGATCTCCGCGAGGCGGTCGGCGTGGGAGGAGGTCCCGGAGGTGAACCCGTAGGTGTCGCGCAGAGCGGCGAACTCGGGCGTGCCGGACAGGTCGAAGGAGCCGTCGCGGGCCAGGGCCTCGTCAAACAGGGCGCGGGTGGCGTCCCCGTCGCGGCCCAGCAGGTCGAAGATGAAGCGCTCGAAGTTCGAGGCCTTGGAGATGTCCATGGACGGGCTGGAGGTGGCCAGCGTGTCCGCGGAGGAGCGGGGGCGGTAGACGCCGGTGCGGAAGAACTCGTCGAGGACGTCGTTTTCGTTCGTGGCGACGACGAGGGTGCCTAGCGGCACGCCCATCTGGCGGGCGATGTGGGCGGCGCACACGTTGCCGAAGTTGCCCGAGGGCACGACGACGCTGACCGTGGACGAGGCGTCGGCCGCTTCCTCGGTGACGCGCAGCCAGGTGGCCACGTAGTAGCAGACCTGGGCGAGCAGGCGCGCCCAGTTGATGGAGTTGACGGCGCCCACGTGCCAGGTGGCCTTGAAGTCGGCGTCCATGTTGATGGCCTTGACGAGGTCCTGGCAGTCGTCGAAGACGCCGTCGACGGCGACGTTGACGATGTTCTCGTCGAGGAGGGAGAACATTTGGGCGCGCTGGAAGGCGGTCATGCGCCCGGCGGGGGTGAGCATGACGACGGAAAGTCCGCTTCGGCCGCGCAGCGCGTACTCGGCGGAGGAGCCGGTGTCGCCGGAGGTGGCGCCGACGATGGTGAGCCAGTCGCCGCGGCGGGTGAGCTCGTATTCGAAGAGTTCGCCGAGGAGCTGCATCGCCATGTCCTTGAAGGCGGCCGTGGGGCCGTTCGAGAGGTGGGCGATGTGCAGGTCGGTGCCTTCCAGGGCGTCGACGGGGACGATCTGGGGGTCGGAGAAGGAGGGGGTGCGGTAGGCGCGGGCCGTGATTGCGCTCAGGTCGCCGGCGGGGATATCGTCGACGAAGAGGGAGATGATGCCGGCGGCCATGGCCGCGTAGCCGTCCTCACGCAGGACGATGCGCAGCTCGTCCAGATCGGAGCGAGACAGCGTCGGGTATTCCTCGGGCAGGTAGAGGCCGCCGTCGGGGGCGAGGCCTTCCAGGAGGATGTCACTGAAAGAACGGGTGGGCGTGTTGGGGCCGCGTCGGGTGGAAATGTAGCGCACGAGTCGATCCTATCGGAGAGGGGGCGTGGCCTGCGAGGGCGCCCGTTCCTCGTCACACGGATGGACGAGGCCGGGGCCGGGGGGCGCGTGTCGCCCCGACCTCCGCCTGACGCTACCCTGGTGCCATGACTGATCTGCCTTTCCGCATCGGCCAAGCGGTCGACGTCCACGCGTTCGCCGCTCCCGACTCGCCGCGTCCGCTCATGATTGCGTGCCTAGAGTGGCCGGGAGAGCGCCCTCTTGACGGGCACTCGGACGCGGACGTGGCCGCGCACGCACTGTGCGACGCGATGCTGCTGGCGACGGATCTCGGCGAGCTCGGCACGGTCTTCGGCGTGGATCGCCCACAGTGGGCGGGGGCATCGGGGCGCGCGCTGCTTGAGGAGGTGCGCCGCATGGCCGCCGAGGCCGGCTGGGTTCTGGGCAACGCGACCGTTCAGGTCGTGGGGAACCGGCCTCGTATGGCGGCTCGCCTGCCCGAGGCCTGCGCCGTCATGAGCGAGATCGCGGGTGGCACGGTCACCGTGTCGGCGACGACCTCGGATCACCTGGGTTTCACGGGACGAGGCGAGGGCGTGGCCGCGCTCGCAAGTGCCCTCATGGTGCGCGCCGAGGGCTAGCCCGCGAGCGCTCGCGAGTCGGCGTTGCATGGTAGAAACGTCTCACGAGCAACGATGATCTCCGCCGCGGCCCCATCACCGCTCACCGACGAGGCCGACACTCCCCTGCCTGCATCCGCTCTTATACCGGACGGGCCCTCCTCGGAGGAGGCTGCGCCCACCTCGACGGACACCGCTTTCCCGATCGTCGCCACGGCCTCGTCGCAGGTGAAGCCCGAAGGCGACCAGGCGACAACGGAGCTCCACGCCCCGGGTGTACGTCGACGGTTCGACCGTCTACCTCGTCGGTCCAGGCTCTCCCGAGGGCGACGCCAGCCAAGCCGTCACCGTCACCGCCTACGATGTGTCAGGGGAACAACCCGCCCTCCTATGGTCTTCGACCGGCCCCTCAGCGAGTCACGTATCCAGCCCCTACACGCCCGCGTTCGTCTCGAGCGACGACAGCGTCTTCTTCCGCGACGTCATCACCGACAAGACGACCGGTGAGCAGACCCAAGCACCCTGGGGCGCGGCTTTCCCCCTCGCATATGCCGACGGCATCCTCGTGACCTGTACGCCGCCGTCCACCTTCAACGGGTGGACGAGGGCGTCCGGCGAATGGACGACCCTGTGGACAACACCAACAGGGCAGCTGAGTGAAAGCGGGTTGGCGGCGCATTTCTTGGATTACGTGCCCTCTCAGTTCGTGCTTTCGGGTAGCGGGGAGCACACCTCCGTCCTGCTCCCGACGCGCTTTTCGCAACGTTCCCAGATCATTCGCATCCATACGGGCGAGCTGATCACCCTGAGCGCCTCGGACGAAGACAGTAAGTCCCCGAGCGTCGAAGTCGCGTCCGACGGTTACCTCGTCTTCGAAAACGACAAGTCGCATGGCTCTCTCTTCGACAGTGACGGGGCCTTGCGGTCCACGTTCAGCGCGACGCGCGTGCTTGGTCTGCCGACGGTCAGTGATGACGGGACGTACCCGAGCATCGCAGGCCTGAAAAACTACATGACTGAGGGGGAAGCGAAATGGTCGAGCGGTACGGTCAAACTGGACCGCGACAACTACTGCAAGCTTGTGGCCACTCTCTCCGCTGGCGGATCGACGCGTAAGACCCACCTCCCGGAGGAGCTTCGCCGTTACGCGACCGAGTACTGCGTGATGAAACCACGCCAGCTGCGCGTCAGCGCCGACGGATCAGCTCTCTACATCGACGCTTTTGATCGCGAGGACACGAGCAAATATTTCATCGACATCGTCAACGGGCTCACCTATACGTCAAGCAAGATGAATGCGGCCGACCAACTGACGTGGGTCTTCGACGACATGATCATCGGGATGACCGACAGCGGACTCACGGCATTCGTACCGGCATCCTCCTGAGGCCGGCATCCGGTTACCGCACCGCCATTGACATATGGTAGAAAATGCACATGAGCAATGGCGATCACACCCCACCCCCACGCGTCCCCTCGCGCGAGCAGGGCACGGGGATGGTGCGTCACGCGCCCACCGAGCAGTTTTCTCGCGAGAAACATCTGTTCTCACTGCCGCGCATCGTGACGACACTCGCCGTCGTCATCCTCGTTGTTCTCGTCGGCTCGTGGATCTGGCCCTCCCACTCCAACGATCCGTCGCCGCAGCGCACTGCGCGGACGTACGGCACGAACGCCCCGACCGCAGGCTACGGCGGGCGGGCGATCAATACGCACCTCCTGTCTCCCAACTGGGCCTCGGGTATCGAGACGGCGTGGCGTATCCCCCTCACCCCAGGCGATACGAGCCCCGTCGTCTTCCTCCACGCCGAAGGAAGCACGCTCTACGCCACCTTCGAGTCCCGGCAGGGGTCCTCTCCGACCGTCGTGGCGCAGGCATACGACCTGTCCGGCACCGAGCCTCGCCAGCTATGGGCGACAACCGCGCAGAACACCCGTTACGTCGAGACTTCTGAATTCGTCGTCACCGACACGGACATCGCGTTTAACATCCCCATCATCGACAAGGCCACCGGTCACATCGCCTCTACACCCTGGGAGAACGCGAAGCCGGTCGCCTTCGCTGACGGCATTGTCGTGACCTGCGACGGGCTATGGACGTGCAAGGGCTGGGCACGGAACTCCTCCGGATGGACGCAACAGTGGAGCTCGTGGACAGCAACGCAGGCCTTCGACAATCTGAGCTCGGACAGGATCACCCATCCCACCAGCAGGGTCATCACAGACAATGAGACGACGAGCGTACTCCTGCCGATCAAAACGAGCGAGCATCCGGCCCAGCTCATCGATCCGCGCACAGGAGTGGTGACAGACCTCGAGGACCCCGCCTCCTATGACACGAACAACCCTCGTGATGTGCTCCTCGCACGCGACGGCGTCGTCACTGACGACGCGCACACGGCTCTCACCTTCGATGCGGGTGGGTTCCTCGTGGGAATGCAGCCGACCTCAACGGGCGGGCGCATGACGACAAACGACGGCACCCTCCCCTCCACCTCCGACATTCAGGGGTTCCTCGCCGGGGATGCCCCGACGTGGGGGACGGCGACGGTGACACAGATCAACAGGGCGCAGGGAGAGCGATGCCCCATCCTCACGGTCACTCCAACCGACGGTAGACCCAGCCGCCCGGTGTGCCCCAACGACAACAACCTGGGCCGCACATACGTGGCCTACTCACCCTCTGAGATTCACGTCAGCCCCGGGGCGGATGTGGTGTTCGCGAAGTTCAACACACAGCAGGGGCAGGGCGGATTCGTCTTCGTCGACACGAGGACCGGGGACGCGTACGTCTCTGAGGAGCTCAACGGCGCCGAGTACCTCACCTGGGTGTTCGATGACCTCCTCGTCGGCGTCGTCGACGACACGATCGTGGCTTTTACGCCGCACACGGCGTGACAGTGGCACTCCTGAGCGGAAGGAACGATTCGTGAGCAGCAACGATTCGATGGACACGCACCCCGAGGCGTCACGCGCTCCTCGCAGACGGAGTCACGTCCCGTGGCTGAGCTTTCTTCTCCTCACCTGGGTGGCCTTCATACTGGCCTTCATCCTGAACATGTGCGACCAGCACGTCACACAGCGCACCTGGCCGAGCGCAGACGTGAACTGGGGAATTCCTCTCTGACGGGCTACCACGGTACAGCGAAGGACACGCGCACCATCTCCCCGGAGTGGGCCTCGGGAGTTGCCGTCGCATGGACGCAGCCCTTCGATGCTGCAGCCGCGGCCGTTGCGCCACAGCTATTCGTCGAGGACGCCACTCTCTACGCGGTGTCCTATGGCCCAAACTCGAATCCAGTCACGACGATCGCGGCCTACGACGTGTCGGGCACCGAGCCGAGCGCCCTGTGGACGTCCACCGGAACACGCCCACCGCGTCTGCGCGCCTACGCGTTCCCCGAGTTTCTCTCCACCGACACGCACCTCATCATCGGCCCGCTCCTCGTCGATAAGACGACCGGCGATCAGACCCACGTCCCCTGGGGCGACGACCTCCCCATGGGGTTCACCCAGGGCGTCGTGGTCACGTGTGACACCGTCGAAACCTGCAGCGGCTGGACGAACGAGGCGGGCACGTGGACCCAACGATGGAGCACGAGGACCTCGCCTCAAAACCGCACCGGATTAACCTTCCTCTCCCCCATCACACACCCGACGGACGCGCTCACTGGCAGCGGGGAGAACACCTCGGTACTCGTGCCCGTCGACGTGTCGCACGCTGCCCCGCAGCTCATCGATCCGCGCACCGGGGAGCTACGGACCCTCGGCACACCCCCGTCGAAGGATGAGGAGATCAAGCCTCAGGTCACGCTTGCGAGCGACGGCGTGGCCGTGCTGAGAGACGGCAACACGGTGACCGCCTACGATCCGAGCGGCACCGTCGTCGACACGTACAAGATAACAATCGAGTGGGTCCGTCCCACGAGCGACAGCTCGTTGCCGACGCTCGAGCAGCTCAGATCTTTCTATACGAAGGAGACCACGCCCTGGACGACGAGCTTCGTCAGCGCCGAGGGAGCCACCGATCACTCGCCACCGTCACTTGAGGTCTGCACGTCCACCGGCGAGTCCCTCAGTATGCAGCCTGACGGGGCGTTCCTGAAGGAGAGCAGCCAGCCCAACTTCTTCTCGTCCGTCGCGATGCGCTCCAGCGCTGACGGCAGCGTCCTTTACCTTCGGGGCGCGGGTCCCGCAGGCACTCCCGCGTTCGTGTTTGCGATGGCGGACAACGTGACGAACAGGTCGGAGCAACTCGACGAGGCCACCAACCTCACGTGGGTCTACGACGATCTCCTCGTGGGCGTCACGAACGACAGCCTCGTCGCGTTCACTCCCGCTTCGTCATCAGCGCATTGATACAGGATCGTCCCCGATCCGGGAGCTCACACTCGCGCATCGGGGACGGGTCGCACGGGGCCGTGGTTAGGTCCGCCACGTGGCCGAGCGCCTCTATTCCACCAAAGTGAGTGATGTTCCAGGCAAAGGCTCCCGCACGGCACCACACACAAACTTCCTCACAACAAGGGTTCTTCAACTTCACAGGATCAGCTCAACCTCGTGATCTTTTCAGCAAACAGGACCAGTTTGCTCCCATCGCGCTTCCGGTGTATCATGATGCCCATAGTTGCTCGCCGTCCTCCGGGACTGGCGAGCCTTTTCATAGGAGAAAAGAAATGGTTGCGTCTGTTGCCGTCATCATGGACTATCAGAACATGCACCTGACTGGGCATGATCGTTTTACCCCGCCAGGAATCCCAAAACATGAGTCCCTCATCCATCCACTGCTTTTCGCCAAAGAAGTCATCAAGCGCAGGGAAGAGGCTCTGGCTCCACAGCGCATAGCACAGAAATCCAATCTACCCCCTCGTGCCGAGTTGGCGAAAGTCATGGTATTTCGAGGGTGCCCTTCCAACCTCAGAGATCCGGAAGCATACAATCGATCACAGAAGCAGAAAGCTGAATGGACTCGCGATCCACGGGTTGAAATCATCTATCGCTCCCTCCGCTACTCGTGGGACTCAGCCTTGAACGACTGGCGCAAACAGGAAAAAGGCATTGATGTCTTGGTCGCACTGACGGCCTACCAGCTTTCAGTTAGCGGCGCGTTCGATGTGGTGATTCTTGCCAGTCACGACACGGACATGATTCCTGTCATCGAACGCTATGACGCTGATCGCACAGACCGATCAGGTTTCCTTGAAATCACCCATTGGGAAGGATGTAAACGCCTTCAAGCACCTGGGATTCAGACGTGGAGAACGACGCTTGGTGCACCTTCCTTTGTCCATTCACGCGACCGCAAGGACTACACGTAGGTCGGTCAATACACGATCGTCCCCGATGCCCGAGAACATGCTCGGTCGCGTCGGGGACGATGTGTGTGGCGCAGGACCCTCGGGGACGAGGCCGGGGCGTGCCTGGACGGCCTCGTGCCCCTGGGCGCTCAGTCCTCCATGTGGTCCAGGGTCGCGCGGTCTGCCTTCACGGGGATTGTGAGGGCCAGGCCGACGCCGAGAATCAGCATGATGCCGAGGATGCCCCAGTACGTGTAGTCCGCTCCGGCGGGGGTCATGCGCTTGCCGAGCATGAGGAAGAGGCTGTACATCGCGGGCGCCATGAAGGACACGGCGCGGCCGGTCGTCGCGTAGAGGCCGAAGACCTCGCCCTCGCGGCCCGCGGGGATGATGCGCGACAGGAAGGAACGGGACGCGGACTGGGTGGGGCCGACGAAGACGCACAGGGTCAGGCCGAGGGTCCAGAAGACGATGGGGCCGCGGGCGTGCAGCAAGAAGACGCCGAAGCCGGCGACGACCATCGCGCACAGGGACAGGATGATGACCTTCTTCGGGCCGATCTTGTCGTCGACCCAGCCGAAGGCGACGGTCGCGAGGCCGGCGACGATGTTCGCGGCGATCGCGAAGATCATGACCGCTCCGGCGGTGAAACCGAAGGCGGTCTTGGCCAGCACCGCACCGAAGGTGAAGACGCCGGCGAGGCCGTCGCGGAAGACGGCGGAAGCGATGAGGAAGAAGAGGGTGTGCGGGGCCTCGTTCTTCAGGGTGCGCACCGTGCGCCACAGGAGCTTGTAGGAGTCGAGGATAGACTCGTGATCGCCGCCGGTGTGGACCTTCTTGGGCAGCGGCGGGTGGAGGATGACGGGGATCGCGAAGCCACCGAACCACAGGGCCGCGATCACCATGGAGATTCGGATGGGCAGGTACTCGTCCGTGGGCACGCCCAGCACATTTGCGCCGATGAGGCCCACGTAGAGGATGAGCAGCAGGACGATGCCGCCGATGTATCCGGACGCCCAGCCGAAGCCCGAGATCTTGCCGCGGTCCTCCTTCTCACCCAGGTGGTTCAGCATCGCGTTGTAGTTCACGGACGCGAACTCGAAGAACACGTTGCCCAGGCCCAGCAGGGCGATACCGAGCATGAGGGCGCCGCGGGGCCCGAGGACCGACTCGGGGTGCACGAAGTACATGGCGAGCATACAAGCGACGACCAACCCGGTGAACCATCCGAGCCAGACTCCGCCCCGGCCTCGTCGATCGGCGCGCTGACCCGTGATGGGGGCGAGGAGGGCAATGAACAGGCCCGCGATCGTCATGCCGTTACTGAGCCAGGTCGAGGCCGTGCCCGAGTCGGTGAAGACGCCGTCGCTGGTCAGGTACGTCGTGAACACGAAGGTCGTGGCGACCGCGTTGAAGGCGGCGCTGCCCCAGTCCCAGGCCGCCCATTCGACGACTTGGCGCGTGATCACGCGGCGGCGGGCGGCGGGCGTTGTGCTCATGGAATGGGGCTCCTTCGGTGGGGAGTGCTCGGTGGCGCGTGTGCGTCCAGGGTGAAACTACCACGTTTCACGTATGACGCTCTCCTCGGGCCGCCCCAGGAACGAGGCCGGGGAACCGCCAGCGCGACCTGACCACATGTCATATGCTGGTATGTCACCCCGGAAGGAGAAGGCGATGGAGCAAAGCCCACCCTCCATCACAGGCATCGACTACCCGACCGTGAGGGCCGACGTCATCCATAGGGCGCACATCATGACCGCGGCGAGCCCGGCACCCACGCTCATTGACATCACGTGCCTGGACTGGACGCAGGATCAACTCCAACGAACCATCGATTAATTCGTTTGCAACCCCGAGCGCCGTGGCATCCTGGCCACTTCGGGCGGCATCGACCTGGTGGGCGCACTCGTCTCAGACAACCCCTCGCTCTGGCCGCGCTGAAGCGCGACGAACGAGCGCACTAACGGCACGCAAGCGGCTCGGAATTTTAGGCGCTCATCTCCTCGGCGACGAGGATCTGCGCGAGCGCCAAGTCGAGGGGGCGCGTGACCTTCATGGAGCGTTCGTCGCCCGCGACCGTGTGCACGGTGCCGCCGATCGCCTCGACGAGGCCGGCGTCATCCGTCGCCGCCCGGGCCTCGTCCGCACCCAGAGAGGCGCCCGCCTCGTGCGCGCGAATGAGGACATCCCAGCGGAACCCCTGCGGGGTCTGCACGGCCACCATGTCGGAGCGCCGCGGCGTGCCCGTCACGACGCCGGAGGAGTCCACGGTCTTAAGAGTGTCAGTGACGGGCAGGACGGGGATCACCGCGCCCGCGCCGCCGGCAACCGCGTCGATGACGCGCTCGGTGACCTGCGGGGGCGTCAGGGGACGTGCCGCGTCATGCACGAGGACGACCGTGTCCGCCTCACACTCACCAAGAGCAGCGAGTCCCAGGGCCACGGACTCCTGACGCGAACGATCGGAGCCGGCGACGACACTCACGCCGTCGACATCGGACAGCGCGCTGCGGAATTCCCCGATCGACGAGGCCGGGGCCGTCACAACGATCGCACCCACTCCCCCGACGCGTAGGCCGCGGGCCGCCCACCAGACCAGGGGGCGACCCGAGAGTTCAACGAGGGCCTTCGGACCCTCACAGCCGAGGCGAGAGCCGGAGCCCGCGGCCGTCAGGACCGCGCAGGCCTCACTCTGCGACGGCATCTTCTTCGACTTCGATGCGCCCCTCAGCCAGGACAGAATCGAGACGCTCGGCCGCAGCAGACTTTTCGATGTTGCGTGCCAGGGCCAGCTCGGAGGTGAGGATTCCACGGGCCTTCGTCAGCATGCGCTTCTCGCCCGTGGACAGCTTCTTCAGGTCATCGCGGCGGGTCAGGTCGCGCACGACCTCGGCGACCTTCACGATGTCACCGGTGGCGATCTTCTCCTGGTTCGCCTTGAAACGACGCGACCAGTTGGTCGGCTCCTCAATGTAGGGGGCGCGCAGGACGGACAGGACCTCTTCGAGGCCATCCTCGTCGACGATGTCACGAACGCCAACCATGTCAACGTTTTCGGCAGGGACCTGAATCTCGAGGTCACCCTGGTTCACACGCAGCTTCAGGTACGTCCGCTCCTCACCACGAATGGTGCGCGTCATGACCTCTTCGATCGTGGCTGCGCCGTGGTGCGGGTAGACGACCGTCTGACCGATTTCAAACGACATGGATTGACTCCTGGATGCTTACGTGGATAGCAGTACTATTCTACCAGCTGGCGAGAGAATCGGACCCATACAGTGTGAAAGCTCAACGTTACACGTATGCAAGGAACGACACAAACCAACTTCAAGCACGACCGCAATTCGTCCCAGCATGCGACCCTGGTCACGATCAAACGTGCACGATAAAGAGAGTCATCACACCCGAAAAGTCCCGCGTTTCCAGGCATAGCGAAGCCCCGACCTCGTCAGCATCAACGAGGTCGGGGCTTGGCGTCAGGTCACTTGCCCTGGTTGGCGACCGCAGCGATCTTCGCCTCGGCCTCGGGATCCAGGTAGGTGCCGCCCTTCTTGATGGGCTTGAGGGTCTCCTCGTCGAGCTCGTACACCAGCGGAATACCGGTGGGGATGTTGACGCCGGCGATGTCCTCGTCGGAGATCTCATCCAGGTGCTTGACGATGGCGCGCAGGGAGTTGCCGTGCGCAGCGATCATGACGGTCTTGCCGGTCTTGATCGCAGGAACGATGGCCTCGTCCCAGTAGGGCAGCAGACGCGCAATGACGTCCTTGAGGCACTCGCTCATGGGAACGGGCTCACCGGCGTAGCGGGGATCCTGATCCTGCGAGAACTCAGAACCAGCCTCGATGGCGGGCGGAGCCACGTCGAAGGAACGGCGCCACAGCATGAACTGCTTCTCGCCGTACTCGTCGCGGATTTCCTTCTTGTTCTTACCCTGGAGCGCACCGTAGTGACGCTCGTTGAGGCGCCAGTTGCGCTCAACGGGGATCCAATGGCGGTCGGCGGCGTCGAGAGCCAGGTTCGCGGTCATGATGGCGCGACGCAGCATCGACGTGAACAGGAGATCCGGGAGAACGCCGGATTCCTTGAGGAGCTCACCACCGTGGGTAGCCTCCGCGCGGCCCTTGTCCGACAGCGGAACATCCACCCAACCGGTGAAGAGGTTCTTTGCATTCCATTCGCTCTCGCCGTGGCGGAGCAGCACCAGTTTGTAGCTCATGTCTCCATTCTTCCACAGGTGGAGGCACCCCTCATACATCCCGTGGGGTTGATCACGCCACAGCTTGGACACTTTTCTCCCTCACGACCACCTCTCCCCCTGCCCCCCCAGGCGGCAGGAGGTCTCGTCAGGCTCAGACCCCGAGCATACCCTGATTAGCCCCTGACTCACCCGAAATTTACCCCTGACAGCCTTGACATTCCGCGGTTTTACATAATTACCGGAACAGTGCACACCCCTCATATTTTTCCGCACGGTTAGCTTCATGAACCTCACACGACGCACCCTGGCAGCCTCTCTCATCGCTGCGACCGCTCTCGCCGTCGCCACCGTGGCCCTCACCGGCTGCTCCCAGACCGCCAACGTGTCCGGCGGCGACTCCTCCGCCCCCGCGGCTTCCTCCGCTCCCGAGGCCTCGAGCAACCCGCGCACGGACACCAAGACCGACGCATCCAGCGACTCCGGCAAGTCCGACGCTGCCGGCACCTTCACGATCGACGAGTCCAACACGCACGTCGAGATCCCCGCGGGCACCAAGACCGTCGTCATTAACGGCTCGAACAACCACATCGAGGGCGAGGCCGTCTCCGAGATCACCGTCAACGGCTCCGCGAACGCCATCGCCGTGAAGTCCGTTCAGAAGGTGTCCTTCACGGGCTCCAACAACTCGGTTCAGTACGAGGAGGGCAACGCCCCGCAGACCGGCGCCGACTCGGGCGCGAATAACGCCGTCACCAAGGGCTGACGTTTTCCACGATTGAAGGGGTGGCACGCATCTGCGTGCCACCCCTTACGTGCATCGAGAAAGAATTGCGGGCGCACGTGGTGTGCGCCCGCAATTCTTTGTCACGAATCAGGCGTGTGCCTTGCGGTAGGCCTCAACGATCGGAGCGGGGATGCGACCACGGTCGGACAGGTCGCGTCCTTCTTCCTTCGCCCAGGCGCGAATCTTCGCGTTCTCCAGGCGCTGCGTGGGGTTACCGGCGTTGCCGCGGCGGCGGGTCGTCCCCGTCTTACGGCCAGCCTTAATGTAGGGCTGAATGGCCTCGGCGAATTCCTCGAAGTGGGCGCGGTTCAGATCAATTTCGTACGACGCACCATTGAATGCGAAACGGACGGTCTGATCTGCGGGGGTGCCGTCGAAATCATCGACGACTTCCACAATCTTCTTTGTCTTCTTCACGATGTCTGTCCTTTCAGGGAAAAAGAGACGGGGAATTTCTGAAAAAGTCAATTCCTATCATGAGGATATCGCAATTCATACAATTCCTGCCAATAAACAATTCATCGTGAGAACGTGAGCTACGCAGCATCGATGTTTTGATCGGAGTAATTGAAAGTTATACTCGTAGACGCCCGAGGCCGGTTTGGCCTCGTCGAGATGCCGTACGATACGAGGAGACCCAGTGAGCCGAGCACACCACCCCCGAGCGGCGGCCTGGGAGCTCTACTTCACGACGACGGCTCGCCTCACCGAGCGCATCGAAGCCGCCCTCAAGTGCCAGGCCGGCCTGTCGATGCCCGAATACTCCGTGCTCCTCATGACCGACCGCGCCGGGGAAGAGGGCATCCGCCCATCCCGCCTCGCCCACCAGGTCGTCTTCTCACGCTCGCGCCTCACCCACACGATGAAGCGCCTCGAATCCCGCGGCCTCATCGAGCGCCGCCCCTGCGAGGGAGACGGGCGCGGAGGCCTCGTCTTCCTGACCGAAGCCGGCAAGACCCTCTTCGACGAGGCCGCCCTGGTCCAGCGCGACGTCATCCGCCGCCTCTTCCTCGACGACATCACGCCCGAGGAAATCGACATGCTCACCGGGCTGTTCACGCGAGTGAGCGAGCGCCTCGACTCCGACACGCCATGTCCGTGAGCACGCGGCGCCTCGCGGTCGCAACACTCCTCACCGGGATCATCGCCGGCCTCGTCGGTCTGGGGTGCATTCACCTGCTTCACTGGATCCAGGCGGCTGCCTGGGACATGCACGGCGGTACCCTCCTGGAGGCCGTCAGCGCCGTCTCCCCCGCCCGTCGCGTCGGCGTCTTGACGCTCGCCGGCGTCGTCGGCGCCCTCTCCTGGTTCCTGCTTTTCCGCCGCAACAAGGCCGTCACCTCCGTCGCCGGCGCAGTGGGCGGCGCCCCCATGCCTCCCCTGCGCGCCACCTGGCACGCCCTGACCCAGGTCCTCATCGTCGGCCTCGGCGCCTCCGTGGGGCGCGAGGTCGCCCCGCGAGAGATGGCCGCTGCCTTCAGCGCTGCGGCCGCCGACCAGCTGGGCCTGACCCCCGAAGATCGGCGCATCATCGTCGCGTGCGGCGCGGGCGCAGGCCTGGCCGCCGTCTACTCGATCCCCCTGTCGGGCACGATCTACACCCTCGAGATCCTCCTCGTGTCACTCTCGGCGCGCGCCGTCGCCCCCGCGCTCATCACCTCGGGGATCGCGGTCCTCATCTCCACGGGATTCACGAGGCCGGCCTTCTTCTACACGGTCCCCACCCTCACGCCGTCGCTGTCCTTGGCGTTCTTCGGCGCGCTCATGGGGCCGGTGCTCGGAGCCGCGGGCTGGGCGTTCAAACAGGCCGTCGCGCGCACCGGGGCAATCCGGCCGCGCGACTGGCGCATCCTCTTCACGCTGCCGCTCGCGTTCGTCGTCGTCGGCCTGGTCTCCACCCACATTCCGTCGGTGCTCGGCAACGGGCAGGCCAGCGCGCAGACACAGTTTGATGCGACGTGGGCGGCTGGCGCGGGACTCGCCTTCGCTCTGCTGGTCCTTCTCGCCAAGACAGCCACCACGTTCCTGACGATCGGCGCGGGAGGCTGGGGCGGCGTCCTCACCCCCGCGGTCGCGCTCGGCGCCGGGCTGGGGGCCGTCATCGGGTTGCCGTGGGCGACCGCATGGCCGGGCTCGGAGGTCGCAGCCTTCGCTTTTATTGGCGCGGCAGCGTTCCTCGGGACCTCCATGAAGGCACCCTTCACCGGGCTCATCCTCGTCATCGAGTTCACCGGCCAGGGCGCCACGATCCTCGTGCCCGCGGTCCTCGCCGTCGGCGGCGCCACGGCCGCCGCGACCTGGCTGAGCCGCCGGGCATCAACGGGCCGCAGGGCCCGCTGAGCGGCGCCCCGGCCTCGTCCCCCTCACAGTCGCACGTAATTCGGTCACCAATACTTCAACTGTTGAAATCAGATGCCCGGAATTGCAATGTTTCTGGGCGCAGCCAAAAACTGACCTAGTTAAATTACGTGCGAGATTTGGGAGGACCGGGCGTCAGAGAAGCATCAGTGAGGCATCAGCGAGGCTTCAGATCTGTGCGAGCGCCTGATCCAAGTCCGCGATCAGATCCTGCGCATCCTCCAGGCCGACCGCGAGGCGCAGGAGCGTGCCGGGCACGCCGCCCACGCCACCCAGGCGCGTCGAGTGCGTCATGATCGCCGGGTGCTCGATGAGGGACTCCGGCGCACCCAGGGACGCCGCGAGCGCAAAGACGCGCGTGCGCGTCGTCAGTTCGATCGCCGCCTCCTCGGTGGCGACCTGGAAGGACAGCACGCCGCCCACGCCAGCCGGGTTCTGGGCGCGCGCCAGCTCGTAGCCTGGGTCCGAGGCCAGCCCCGGATAGTGGACGGCACTCACCTTGGGGTGGGTGGCCAGGAACTCGGCGACCTTCTGCGCGTTCTCACAGTGGCGCTGCACGCGCAGGGCCAGCGTCTTGAGGCCGCGGTGCGCGAGATAGGTGTCGCGCGGGGAGGGCACGTGCCCGAGGGCCATCTGCAGCTTGACGGCCTCGGCGGCGGCGTCGCGCTCACCAAAGAAGGGCTCGACGTGCGCGGGCAGCTCCAGACCATCGCGCAGGACGAAAGCACCGCCAATCACGTCCGAGTGGCCGCCCACGTACTTGGTCGTCGAATGCACGACGACGTCCGCGCCCAGCTCGAGGGGCCGCTGCAGGACCGGCGTCGCGAAGGTGTTATCCACGATCAGCAAGCCGCCCACCTCGTGCGTGAGGGCCGCAATCGCGGCGATATCCGTGACCAGCAGGAACGGATTCGAGGGGGTCTCCACCCACACGATCTGGGGGCGCGAGGCGCGAATGACGCGCTCGGCCTCGGCCAGGTCGGTCAGGTCCACGGCCTCGGAAGTGATGCCCTCGGCGGGCTTGATGACGCTCAGGAGCTTGTGCGTGCCCCCGTACACATCCGTCGAGTGCACGACGTGGTCGCCGGGGCGCGCCAGCAGGCGGATCACTGTATCCTCGGCGCTCATGCCCGAGGGGAACGCAAAGCCGTGCGTCGCCCCCTCCAAGGCCGCGAGCGCGCCCGCGAACGCGTTGGTCGTCGGGTTGCCGCAGCGCCCGTACTCGTAGCCTTCTCGCAGCTCGCCGGGCCGATCCTGCACGAACGTCGAAGCCACATGAATCGGGGGCACCACGTCACCCGTGATGGGGTCCGGGTCAAACCCAGCGTGGATGGCCAGCGTGGAGAAGTTCCTACAGTCAGGCATGCTCATGCCCCCACGCTACGAGGCCGGGGCCACCTCCGCCGAAGGGTTCCGATCGCCGGTCGATTGTGACAGCGCGCCTACACCCAGCCGGCCAGCGCGATACGCGCCTGCTCCTCCAGGGACGCGACCGCGCCCTCGGAGTCATTGCCCCACGGCACGTAGTGGAAGTCCCCGCCCCCGGCCTCGACGAACGTCTGTCGGTTGAGCTGGTCGATCTCCTCGAGCGTCTCCAGGCAATCCGCCATGAAGCCCGGGCAGATGACGTCCACGCGCGGGCACTTGGCGGCGCCCAGCTCGGCCATCTCCTCGATCGTCTGCGGGCCCAGCCACTCGGCTCGGCCAAACACGGACTGGAAGGCAGCCGTCAAGGACCCCATCGCCAGGCCCAAGCGCGACTCGAGGGCGGCGACCGTACGGCGGCACTCGGCGCGGTAGGGGTCACCGGCCTCGTCCATGGCGACCGGGATCGAATGGAAGGACACGACGACGCGGTCCCCCGTCAGGAAGTTCGGGCGTCCCACGCGCTCCCAATGGCGCTCGAGGGCGTTCGCGAGCGCCTCGATGTACGCGGGGGCTGCGGGGAACGAGCGGTGCAGGCGCAGCTCGAAGCCGTCACGGTTGCGGCCGATCCAGCTCGCGACCGCGTCATTGATCGTCGTCACCGTCGAGGCCGCGTACTGCGGGTAGGCGGGCAGGATCGCCACGCGACGCACACCCTCGGCGTGCAGGCGGTCCAGGACCGAGCCGATCGAGGGCTGCCCGTAGCGCATCGCGACCTCGACGCGCACGCCCGGCAGGCACTCGCCGAGGAGGCGGGCCTGCTCGCGGGTGTAGTGCATGAGCGGCGAGCCCTCATCCATCCAGATGCTGCGGTACTTGCCGGCAACCTCGCGCGGACGCACGCGCAGAATGATGCCCTCCAGGATGGGTTTCCACAGGAGCGGGCTCATCTCGATGACGCGGCGGTCAGAGAGGAACTCGCGCAGGAAGGAACGGACGGCACCGGGTTCGGGCGCGGTCGGCGTCCCCAGGTTCACCAGGACGAGGGTGGGGCGGGCCTCGCCGGCGTGCGCTGCGCCGGTCTGCGCTCCGCCGCTCTGTGCGCGGATCGAGGTTGAGGTGGTGGCTGCTGCGTCCTGGGAGTTCGTCACGCCACCAGCCTAATGTTCGCGTTCTGCCATGTCGCTGACGCTGTGTCACCTCCCGGGGCGTGTTCGCGATCCTCGCAAAGGCCCGGGCTGATTCGCCTCGGGTAGCGTCAAAGCTTTGCGGCGGCCTTCAATCCCCGGTACGACCCACGCGCCGCAGGTCACGCCAGCATGCGATAGGTTCACCGCCCACCTTCCGCCGGCGACTGGATGCCCACCCCTTACATGTCTCCACCACGATGCTTGCACGCACATACAAGGGTGCCCCGCCTGCGACAGGCGGGGCACCCCGACGTTATCCAAGCGAGCCCGATTGGCTCACTTCCTCCCGGCGGAGGTGTGCGGCTCAGGCCTGGCCGTTCTGCGAACGGATGAACCACGCCTGCTGCTCGAAGCGACGGATGTAGTCGTTGAGGATGTCGGCGGAGGCGGAATCCTCGGCGTCGACCTTCTCGTGCACGTCGCGCATGGTGCCGACGGCCGCGTTGATGGCGGCGACGGCGAGCTCCTCGGCGTCATCGGTCTTGATGATCGTCTCAGGGACGGTCGGCAGGGTGTTGCGCTGGGCGACGACCTCGGGCAGGCCGTTGGGGACGACCTGGAGGGCGCGCATGCGCTCGGCGATCTCGTCGGAGGCCTCGCGGGCGATGTCCACGACCTCGTCGAGGTAGAGGTGCAGCGAGCGGAAGCCCTCGCCGGTGATGTTCCAGTGCAGCTGCTTGCCCACGAGGGACAGAGCGGTCACGTCGGTGAGGACCTTCTGCAGGTTGCCTGCGAGAACGTCGGAAGCCTTGAAGCCGGTGGACTCAACGGTCATGTTGTATCTCCTCTGCATATGTATTCGGTACGGGGCTCCCCCTTATGGGGTTGTGCCCTTCAGACACATCCATCTTGGTCCTTTGGTCCCGGAATTTCTAGTGCTAACAGCCCTTTAGTCAAATGTTTCACTATCTCGTTGCTGTGAGGGAATATTCTTCGGATTTCAGCGTTTTATCGTCATTGACGCTTACGTTTTCCGGGCCAGGTTCGCCTAACCAATCTTGCCCGAGGCCACGGTTGCCTCATGCGGTTGGGGGCCGGCTTTTGGGCCGTAAGATCTGCAGGAGCACGACGGCGCGACGCACCGATATATAGCCGGAGCTTCATCAAACCCTCTCACGCGCACGTTAACCCGATAGGTTGCGGCCCTAACCCAGCAGGTGGCCGACTGGGCCCACTAAGGCGCACGTTAACCCACCTGGCGGAGCATGGACAGCCGCGCCCAGCTTCCACTAGGAGGGTTTAGCTGCTCAGTTTTCCTCAATTCTCTCGGAGAACTCACTGGTTCCACTCTGGTTTTGTGATGGCTCGGAGTTATAGCCTGCCTTATATATCCATATAATTCCAACAAGACTGTGCACGCTAAACACAGCTACCGGGATAAGTGCAGAAATAGTCTCATGGTAGATTCCTTGAAGGATAAAGAGTAAACCTGAATCTGCATAAGCAACGGCTAAGCAAAAGAGCGGCACTGAACCTGCTCGTTGCACCTGATACCAGGACTACTCCGACTCTGATGCTGCCTTCGTCCTGATTCCTGCCCACATATTCGGAGGCAGCTTGTCATTTCGCATCGCTCGCGCTAGACCAGCCAAGCAGAAAGCAGCAACAAACGTTAAGAGTCCTAGACCAAATGAGATGAGTCCATCCATCATGATCAGTCCCTTCCAGACTTAGCTTCATTGCTAGATAGAACCGTCGCATAGCATGATTCACAAGATGTCAAGCGATTGATGCCTCTACATGCTGGGCTGTGCGCAACAAGAGATTGAGGTGCATCGCAGACCCATTCAGCAAAACCAGCCGTTTTTGGAGTCTTTTCACCCAATGGGTCTGCAGTTTGGCCACAACACCACCGCAAACTGCGAGCTCACCGCCACCAATCGGGGGGAATGACGCCATCCAAGGCTCCGACACGCCGACGACACGCCGCTAGAGGGCTTCGCATGGCGCAAAACCCCCATCGCAGCCGCCTGAAGTGCGCTGGATCGCCTACAAGACCTGGCACAGCACCGGTTGGCGCGAAAAAACTCGCCCAGCACGCCACAAAACGCCAATTTTGGGCCATTTTTCGTGCGCAGGGCGAACTTTGTCGCGCTCACACCCACCATCAAACCAAGCAGGGAGAACTTTGTCGCGCTCACACCCACCATCAGACCAGCAGGGCGAAGAATATCGCGCATCAGGAGCGACAACGCGGCGACATTGAAACCAACAACACCACTGCTCGCCCCCAACAAGGAACCGCTGAAACCGGCATCACCACTGCCACCGAAAAATGCACCAAAAACGGACTATAGGTCACGAACGTGGTGCTTAAGTTCCGGGTTTAGGTTGGGATTGCGG
>ERZ772971.93-NODE-93-length-56352-cov-4.343304_pt1 | contig 56352 bp, 47 predicted proteins | sample MGYA00511943_ERZ772971 | MGnify/ENA primary metagenome ERZ772971 (study PRJEB29015, sample SAMEA2737929) | human oral metagenome | biome: human oral; feature: human-associated habitat; material: dental | place: China | collected 2144 ... | reverse complement strand
GGTAGCTTTGGCTTTCTTGGGAGTCCTGCTACGAAGACTATGAACACGTTCTAAGTCTGCGCTTTGCGCGATACAAAACGCTGCTTCGGCAGCGTTTTTTATTGGGCTGATGCCATGCCCGACAGAAAAACACGGGGTTTATAGGGTAGGACAGGTCAGTCATTAGCGGGGTAAATCCTGGGCAAAAAGAAACCCGCCGTAGCGGGTTTCTTTGTATTACGCGGCAGTTCAGGCTTTCTTTTTCACCGCGAGGCCACCGGAGGCCTGCGCGACCGGCATGATTTCCACGCGGTTGATGTTCACATGTGCCGGGCGTTCGGCGATCCACAGCACGGTATCGGCGATGTCGTCGGCAGTGAGGTAGTCCACGTTGGCGTAGAGTGCGGCGGCTTTGGCGTCGTCGCCGTGGTAGCGCACGTTGGAAAATTCGGTGCCGCCGCAGAGGCCGGGTTCGACGTTGGAGACGCGCACGTTGGTACCGAGCAGGTCAGCGCGCAGGTTGAGGCTGAATTGTTTGACAAAAGCCTTGGTCGCGCCGTAGATGTTGCCGCCTGCGTACTGGTAGGTGCCGGCAGTCGAGCCGAGGTTGATGATGTGGCCGCGATTGCGCGCCACCATGCCGCCAAGTACAGCGTAGGTAACGGTAACGAGGCCGCCGATATTGGTCGCGATCATTTGTTTCCAGTCAGCGAGGTTGCAGTCAGGGAAGGGATCGGCGCCAAGAGCGAGTCCGGCGTTATTCACGAGCAGGTCAATGTCCTGCCAGGCGGCGGGCAAGCTTTTTAATGCGGCCAGCGTCGCCACTTCGTCGCTGATGTCGAAGGCGAGTGGCAGACAGGCATCGCCAAGTTCGTTGCAGAGGGCTTGCAGGCGTTCGGCGCGACGGCCGGTGATGATGACTTGATGACCGCGAGCGACGAGTTTGCGCGCAATGGCGGCACCAAAGCCGGCGGTAGCGCCGGTAACGAGGGCTTTCATGAGTTGTCTCCTGTGTTGTGAAGGGATACGGGGCGCAGGCTGATGTCGCCTGCCGTCCAGGGGTGGATGTTGCCGTCGGTATCTTCGAGCAGCAGTTGGCCTGCTGCATCAATGCCACGGTTGATGCCGCGACTATTGCCCTGGGCATGGCTGAGGCAGACGCTTTGTCCGTAATACAGGTCAAGCTCACGCCAACGGGCGGGATAGTCGGCGCGCGCAGCAGGGTGAGCGACACAGGCAGCTCGCCAGGCGTTGATGAGCGCAGCGGTGAGGGTGTTGCGCGCAACAGGCCCCGCTTCGCTCAGAGCCGCGTGTGGCTGGTCGATACCGGGCGGTTGCAGATTGATGCCGATGCCAGCAATGGTGGCGATGCCCTGCGCGCTGCTATGGGTTTCGACGAGGATGCCGCCGAGTTTGCGTCCGTCGAGATAGAGATCGTTCGGCCATTTGAGGCGCACGGGGTAACCCGCCTGTCGCAACGCTTCAGCAGCGGCGAGACCGAGACCAATGCTGAGGGCGGCAGCCATGCCGGGGTCGGGGTAGTGCCAGTAGTGACTGAGGATAATTTGTCCGGCGAAGGGGGATTGCCAGTGACGGCCACGGCGGCCACGTCCAGCGCTTTGGTATTCAGCGAGGGCGACCGTGCCGTTTGCCGGCGAATGCAAGCGGGCGAGAACGCTGTTGGTGGAATCGGTTACGACATCGAGGTGGATGGGAGCCTGCGGGCAGGCAGCACGCAGGTAGGCGGCATCAAGCAGTTCGGGCGGTGGATCAAGCCGCCAGCCGTCTGCGCTTTCCGCGACGCGCAGGATGCCGCGCGTATGCAGATCGGCCAAGAGCATGTGCAGTGCGGCAGGGGTGGTAGCGAGGTGTTGGGCGAGTTCGCTTTCCGCCCAGGCAGGTTGGGCAGCAAAGGCTTCAAACAAGCGGGTTTCCGGCATGGCAGGAAGGGATGTGTGGGTGTGCAGCAAGGATAGTCCCGCGCACCGGGTTTTGCCAGTTCGTAGCGCTTTTATACCAGACGTGCCAGAAACGGCCACACCGTCCACAAAGCAGCTGCGATGACCAGACTGCCAAGCAGCAGGCGGCTGCCGTCCCGGGTGAGCGCTTGCAGCAGCGTGCCGGAGAAGACGCCGAGCAGCAGCATCGCGGGCAGTGTTCCCAGACCGAATGTCAGCATCACCAGTGCCGCCGCCAGCGGGTTACCGCTGACCAGAGCTAGGCCGAGGGCGCTGTAAATCAGGCCGCAGGGTAAGAGTCCCCAGAGGAAGCCGAGCAGCAGCGCATCGCTGGCACTGCGCACCGGCAGCAAGGTTTGCACGAATCCGGCCAGCGGCTGCCACAGTTTGATGCCGTAGCGTTCCAAGCGGCGCAGCCAGTTGACGCCCAGGATGATTTGCACCCCCACCAGCAGCATCGCCAGCGCTGCCACGATTCGCAACGTCGCTCCCCAGGCGGGGTTGTGCGGGCGGAAGCCGAAAAGCGGCAGCAGGCAGCCGAAGATCAGCCCCAGGGTGCTGTAACTCAGCAGGCGCCCACCGTGATACACCAGCAGATAGCGCTTGCGTGTGCTGCCCAGACCGAGCGAGGCGCTGATACCGCCGCACATCGCCACGCAATGTGCGCTGCCGGCGAGGCCGGTGGCAAGAGCGGTGAGCAATACCGCGCCGTTCATTGGTCTTGCCGCTCGCGTCGGCGTTCTTCGTCGGTGTCGTCAAGAAGCGGGATCAGGCCGGGCGATTCGAGGTCGTCGAACTGGCGGTGTTTGACCGCCCAGGAGAAGGCCAGCACCGCCGCCACGATAAGGACGACGGACATCGGGATCAGAAGATAGAGAATCTGCATGTAAAACCAGCGGAAAGGGAGAAGGCGCATTATGCGGCAAACCCGCTTGCCTGGCAGGGGAAAGCGCGCTTGCCTTCAATATGAATTGCCGTAAAGTATGTGTTCCCACCCGACATCATGAGAAAACCTCAATGAATAAGCGCCTCCTGTTACCCACCCTGCTCGCCCTCGCCTTCTCCGCCCAGGCCGAGACCGTTTTCCGCCGCGCCAACGGCAGCGAGCCGAAGAGCATCGATCCGCAGCTCGCCAGCGAGAGCGCCGGCTCAGCGGTCATTTATGACAACTTCGAGGGCCTCGCCAGCGCCGCTGCCGACGGCACCATCATCCCCGGTGTCGCCGAGAAATGGGAGGTGTCGGCAGACGGCAAGACATACACCTTCCACCTGCGCGACAACGCCAAATGGTCGGACGGCAGCCCTGTCACCGCCGCCGATTTCGTCTATGCCTGGCAGCGCGCGGTCAACCCCGCCAGCGGCGGCGAATACGCCTTCATCCTCTATCCCGTGAAGAACGCTGAAGCCATCGCGACCGGTGCGGAAAAAGACCTGAACGCACTCGGCATCAAGGCACTGGACGAACGCACCCTGCAAGTCGAGCTGAACACGCCAACACCATATTTCATCAGCCTGCTCACCCACTACACCACCTACCCCGTACCGCAGAAAGCCATCGAGCAACACGGCGATAAATGGACGCAACCCGGCAACATCGTCACCAACGGCGCCTACCGCGTCAGCGAATGGAAACCGCAGGCGTTGCTGGCGGCGGAAAAATCGCCGACGTACTGGAACCACGAGCAAGTCGCCATCGACAAAGTCATCTACTACCCGATCGAATCCGAAAGCAGTGCCTTTGCCCGCTACCGCGCCGGAGAAGTGGACTACGTCGAATTCCTCTCGCCGGAAAGCCTGGAAACCGCGAAAAAAGATTACGCCGCCGAGCTGCACATCGATCCCTACCTTTCCACCTACTGGTACGGCTTCAACCTGACCAAGCCGCCCTTCAAGGACAACCTTAAACTGCGCGAGGCGCTGACCATCGCCATCGACCGCCAGGCCATCGTGGACAAAATCACCAAAGCGGGACAAATCCCCGCTTACAGCGTCGTCCCGCCCGCCACCAACAACAGCGCTCCCTACCTGCCGGATTACGCCAAACTCGACCGCCAGGCACAAATCGAGCGCGCCCGCGCGCTGTACGCTGAAGCGGGATACAGCAAGGACAAACCGCTCAAAGTCACCATCACCTACAACACCAGCGACGCGCACAAAAAAATCGCCGTTGCCGTCGCCGCCATGTGGAAACAGGTGCTGGGCGTGCAGGCCGAACTGGAAAACCAGGAATGGAAAGTCATGCTCTCCAACATGAACCAGAAAAACGTCGAAGTGTACCGCTACGCCTGGATCGGCGATTACAACGATCCCTACACCTTCCTCGAAATCTTCCAGCAAAACGCCAGCATGAACCATTCCGGCTTCGCCGACCCCGCCTATGACGCTGCCCTCAAAACCGCTGCAGGCACACTCGACCTGCCAACGCGCGCCCAGCAGTTACAAGAAGCGGAAAAAATCGTCACCGATAACTACGTCGTCGCCCCGATTTATCACTACGTCACCGTGCGCCTGCTCAAACCCTACGTCAAAGGCTACGAGCCAAACATCATGGGACAAGTCCGCAGCCAGTACCTGCGCATCGAAAAATAAAACCACCCGAAGGAGAACATATGCAACGACACCTGCTCGCCACCCTCCTGCTCGCCGCCCTTTGTGGCGGCGCGCAGGCCGAAACCATCTTCCGCCGCAGCAACGACGCCGAACCCGCCAGCATGGACCCGCAACTCGCACAGGGTATGCCGGAAATGCACATCCTGCGCGACATGTTCGTCGGCCTCGTCGATGAAGACGCCGGTGCACGCCCCATCCCCGGCGCTGCCGCCAGCTGGGACGTGAGTAGCGACGGCAAAACCTGGACCTTCCATCTGCGCGAAGCCAACTGGTCAGACGGCAAACCCGTCACCGCTGACGACTTCGTCTATGCCTGGCGGCGCGCCGTCGACCCGGAAACCGGCAGCAAATACGCCTTCTTCCTCTACCCGGTCAAAAACGCCAAAGAAATCGCCGAAGGCACGGCAGCGGTGGACAGCCTCGGCATCACCGCCGTGGACGCGCACACCCTGCGCGTCGAGCTGAACAACCCAACGCCATACTTCACCGGCCTACTCAGCAACGCTGCCACCTACCCCGTGCCACGTCACGTCGTGGAAAAATACGGCAAAGACTGGACGCGCGCCGAACACATCGTCGGCAACGGCGCTTTCAAAATGCGCGAATGGAAACCTTCGGCCAGCATTACCCTGGAAAAATCGCCTACCTACTACGGCGCCGCCCAAGTCGCACTCGACAAAGTCATCTACTACGTCAGCGAAGACAAAAACGCCGAACTGCAACGCTACCGCGCCGGCGAACTTGACTGGACGGCGGACGTGCCCAACGACCAGATCAAATGGCTGAGCGAAAACCTCGGTGACGAACTGAGCATCCATAACTACCTCGGCACCTACTACTTCGGCTTCAACCTGACCAAAGAACCGTTCAAAGACGCGCCCAAACTGCGCGAAGCGCTGAACCTCGCGCTCGACCGCGACCGCATCGTCAAACTGGCGGGCAGCGGCGAAACCCCGGCCTACGGCTTCGTCACCCCGGGCGTGAGCGGCTACACCCCCTACATCCCCGACTACGCCGCCTGGGACTATGCCAAACGCCTCGAACGCGCGAAAAAACTCTACAGTGAAGCAGGCTACAGCAAAGACAAACCGTTCAAAGTCGAGCTGCTCTACAACAGTAACGACAACAACAAAAAAGTCGCCATCGCCGTCGCTGCCCTGTGGAAAGAAGGCCTGGGCGTAGAAACCACCCTGACCAACAAAGAATGGAAGGCCTACCTCAACGACCGCCGCGAATACAAAACACAAATTTTCCGGGGCTCGTGGATGGGCGACTACGACGACGCCAACACCTACCTTGACCTTTTCATCAGCGGCGGCGGCAGCAACACCATCGGCCTGAACGACCCCGAATACGACAAAATCCTCGCTGCCGCCGCAGCGGAAACCGATGCCGGAAAACGCGCCGCCCTGCTGCAGAGTGCGGAAAAACGGCTGATTGACCAGAACGGCCTCATCCCGGTGTATTACTTCGTCTCCAAACACCTGGTGAAGCCCTACGTCAAAGGCTACGAAGCCAACGTAATGAACCACTGGCCAAGCAAATACATCCGCATCGAAAAATAAGCCGAACCCCCCAAAACCGCCCCCGTGGCGGTTTTTTTAACGGCGGAATTGACGCTGCCGCGCCATGCGGGTAGTTTGGCCCTGCCACAATCCGCTGGCTTTCCCTGGAGAAAAGACATGAAAAGAACCCTGCTTGCCGCCGCCCTGTGTTGCGCCCTGCCGGTACTCGCCACCCCGGGCCGCTCCACCCAGGAGATTATTGACACCGCGCCGGCCGATGCCTGGCGCACACCGGATCCCGCCAACCTGCTCTATATGCAGCTTGATAAGGGCACGGTGGTCTTCGAACTGGCGCCGGACTTCGCTCCGGAGCATGTCGCGCAAATCAAACTGCTGGCGCAGCAACATTTTTGGGACGGCCTGAGCGTGTATCGCGTGCAGGACAACTACGTCGCCCAGTTTGGCGATCCCGATGCTGAAGACAAAGCCAAGGCAAAACCGCTGCCGCCGGAAAGCAAGGCACTGCCCGCCGAATTTACCCGCCCGCTGGCCGGACTGGCGTTTACCGCCCTGCCGGATAAAGACGGCTGGGCCAAGCAGGTCGGATTTGCCGACGGCTTTGCCGTAGCGAACGATGATAAAGATGCCTGGCTGACCCACTGCTACGGCGTGCTCGGTTCCGGACGTAACGATCCGCCGGATAGCAGCAACGGCGCCGAACTCTATGTCGTCATCGGCCAGTCGCCGCGCTACCTCGACCGCAACATCACCCTGGTCGGCCGCGTCGTGCACGGCATGGAATTACTCAGCAGCCTGCCGCGCGGCACCAATAACAACGCGGGTTATGCCGGCTACTACAACAGCCCGGCGGAATACACCCCAATCAAGAATATCCGCCTCGGCAGCGAAGTGCCGGAAAGCGAACGCCTGGCGCTGCAAATCATGAAGACCGACAGCCCGGCCTTCGCCGAGATGGTGGAATCGCGGCGCAACCGCAGCGGCGACTGGTTCGTGCGCACCGCCGGTTACACCGATGTGTGCAATATCAGCGTGCCGTCGCGCGTGCAGCGATAAACGTCCGGCCTATAAAAATCCCGCCATCCGGCGGGATTTTTTATGGCATGCAAAGACACTTGCTTGTCACCGGCGGCTATCGAGGGGGATTGGTGGCGGGCGTATATTCTTTTTCGACAAGTTGTTTTGTCGCCAAATAGGAGAGAAAAATGCCAGGTTATCCCGCAGGTTTGTTAAGAAACCGCTCAGTCGTCAAACATAGTAATTATGCCGTCATTACTCCGGAAGGACGGGTTATCAATACGGTTCCCGGTCTGACGGATTGCAAAATGACGATTCTTGCCACGCCAAAAATGGGTGCCAGCTTTATTCAACTCATCGGCACACTTGGCCCGAATGCGAAAAGCACGATTACTTACGGCGCCAAGGCGCATGAGGAATCGTTTATTTATTTACTCGAAGGCCCAGCAGAATTAAAGGTCAAAGTCGGCGATAAAAGCGAAGTATTAAAGCAGGGTGGCTATGCTTATGCCCCGCCTGGCGTCGGCATCGATTTTGAAAACGCAAACCACAAGGAAGGCCGCATCCTGCTCTACAAGCAGCGTTATGTGCCGCATCCGGGCGGTCTGGCTCCCTATGCCGTATTTGGCAATGTCAATGCTATTCAATGGACGGATTATGATGGCATGGCCAATGTCCATATTAAGGATTTGCTGCCGGTAGAAGAAGCTTTTGATATGAATATGCATATTCTCAGTTTCGATCCCGGTGCCAGCCACAATATTATCGAAACGCATGTGCAGGAACATGGTGCTTATGTGTATGAAGGCCAGGGCTGCTATTTGCTGGATGAAGACTGGTATTTGATTCAGGAAGAGGATTTCATCTGGTTCGGTCCGTATTGCAAACAGGCATCTTATGCTGTTGGCCGTGGACCATTCAGCTACATTTATTCCAAAGATTGCAACCGCGACGTGGAAATCTGATTTTTTATTCCTGTTTTTTCTACCTGTTTCACAAGAGGTATTTGTTATGGCACTTAATAGTCAATTCAAAACGCTCGATATTCGCGAGGTATTAGCTGAAACTCATATGAAGGGGAAAAATATTACTTTCCTTGATGATTTTAGCCGCGATGAGCTGCTCGCCCTTTTCCGTGCCGCTGAAATGCTGGAACCTTTCCTGCGCACCGGCCTCAATCTGCTGCAAGGCAAGGTGCTTTACACCCTGTTCTTCCAGCCTTCCACCCGCACCCGTTGCAGCCATGAAAACGCCATGCTGCGTCTCGGCGGCAATGTGATCACGGAATCCGACCCGACGCATAATTCCGCCGTCGCCAAGAATGAGAGCCTTTATGACTCGCTGCGGGTCACTTCGGAATATGCCGACGTCATCGTCATGCGTCACCCGGACGACAAGGAAGCCCTCGGCGCATTGGCAGAGCTCGGCCCGTATGTGTCGCCGGTGATCTCCGGTGGCTACGGCCACGTCACCCACCCGACCCAGGGCCTGCTGGACTGCTACACCTGCTGGCGCGCTTTCGGCGATCTCACTAACACGACGGTGGCGATTGCCACGCCGGATTTGTCCCGTGCCCGTTCCGGACAATCTTTCGCGCTGGCGCTGGCCGCGATGGGCGCGAAGATTGTTTACATCGGCACCAGCGAATTGCGCACCCCGGAAATCGTGCGTAACAAGCTGGTCGCGATGGGTGCCGACTTCGAAGAACATTTCGACCTCACCATGAAGCAGAACGAGGAACTCTATGCCGACAAGGGCGTGGACGTGATTTATCTGCCGGGCAGCTCGCTGAAGAAAGATGACCCGAACCGCGAGGACTTCATGAAGACGATGGCGCAGTACTACGTCTCGCTGGAGATGCTGCAAAACATCAAGAAGAAGACCGGCAAGGTTGTCGGCGTGCACCATTCGCTGCCGCGCAACCCGGGCGAGTTCGACTTCGGCATCGACAACACCGAGCACCAGCTCTATTTCCGTGGCATCGGCTTCTCAATCGCCGTGCGCATGGCGCTGCTCTCCGCCGTCGTCGGCGTCAATTAAAGTCAGCCCCGTCTTTCCCCCCGAACCGTTGCCGCCGCCCGGCAACACCCCCCACCATTTTGCAGGAGAACCTTCATGTCAGCGCAACCGCCGGAAGCTCCGGCCAAAAAGAAATTCAAGATGCCCGATATTTATATCGTGCTGGTGATCTTCATCCTGTTGGTCGCCGCCTTCACTTACATCATCCCTGCGGGGCAGTACGAACGCGAAACCATCCAGACGGCGCACGGCACGCAGACGATGGTGGTGAAGGATACCTACCACACCATCGAGCAGCATCCCGTCGGCTTCATGGATCTGGTTACCGCCATTCCGGACGGTCTGAAACGCGCCGCCGGTATTGTCTTCCTCACCTTCATGGTCGGCGGCTGCATGGGCCTCATCAAACGTGCCGGCCTGATCGATATGGGCGTGCAGAACCTGAACCGCGCCGTCGGCGACAAAGGCTATCTGGTCATTCCCATCCTTATCAGCGTCTTCACCAGTCTTGCCGCCTTCATCGGCGTGCCGGAACTGTCACTGGCCTACCTGCCGGTGCTCCTGCCGCTCTTCTACCGTTTGGGGTATGACGGCATGACCGCTACCGCCGTGTCGCTGCTCGGCCCCTGCATGGGCTTCACCTTCGGCCTCACTATTCCCGGTTCAGTCGGCGTCGGCCAGCAGATCGCCCAGTTGCCAATGTTCTCCGGCTCCGGCATGCGCGCCCTGGTGCTGCTCACCGTGCTCGTCATCACCATCATCTACGTGATGCGCTATGCGGCGAAGGTCAAGGCAGACCCGCAAAAAAGCCTGACGCTCGAAACCGACCGCGCCATGCGCGAAGCTATCGCCGCCGAAGATGCCGCCAAAGGCGAGATGACCTTCAGCAAGCGGCAGAAATACGCCGGTATCGCCTGCTTCATCATGTTCCCCATCGCCATCGCGATGATCCTTATCAAAAACCTCGGCTTTGAAGCCATCGGCGGGCTGTTCCTGCTGATCGGTATCGCCGCTGCCGCGATTGCGGGCAAGAAACCGCAAGAAATCTGCGACGACGTCAACGCCGGCATGCGCGACATGATGGTTGCCGCCCTACTCTGCGGTGTCGCCAGCGCCATCGCCGTCGTCATGGACAAGGGCATGATTACCGACACCATCGTGTACTGGCTGGAAAGCGCGACCCGCTCCGTGCCGCAGGAAGTCACCGCCATCACCATCTTCTGGGAACAGTCGCTGTTTAACTTCCTCATCCCTGGTGCTACCGCCCTGACCCTGCTCACCATGCCGATTCTCTCGCCGCTGGCGGAACTGCTCAATATCGACCAGCAGACCGTAGTCTCGGCCAACGCCTGGGGCGGCCAGCTTACCGACATTTTCTTCCCCACCTCCGGCTTCTTCGTCGCCACCCTGGTGATCGCCAAAGTGGAATACGGCAAATGGCTGCGCTTTTACACCCCGCTGATGTTTATGCTGGGCGGCGTCGCCTGTGTCGCCCTCTACCTCATGCAGACCGTTGCAGGCCGCTGACCTGTCTACCCCGCGGCGTGCCACCCGGCACGCCGTAACCCCAGCTTGCCGCCCTGCCCCATATCTCGCGTCAGACCATCATCTCTGCCAACGCTTGGAGCGGCCAGCTTACCGACATTTTCTTCCCCACCTCCGGCTTCTTTATTGCCACCCTTGTCATCGGCAAAATCGAATTCGGCAAATGGATCCGCTTCCACAACCCGCTGATGCGCACCTTCACCCTCCTCACCAGCATCGCGCTCAACCTCATGCAGATCCTTGTCATCACCTTCTGAACCAACCGGGAGCACACCATGTACGACACCCTCATCAAAAACGGCTTACTCGTCCTGCCCGAACGCTGCATAAACGGCGATATCGCCATCAAGGACGGCAAAATCGCCCACATCGCCCCGCAAATAGACGCGGCGGCGGCGGAAACCATCGATGTTGCCGGCAACTACGTCCTGCCCGGCATGGTGGACGTGCACATGCACATCTCCGAACCAGGACGTACCGAATGGGAAGGCTACCTCACCGGCACCAAAGCCATGGTCGCCGGCGGCACTACCGCCTTCGTCGAAATGCCGCTGAACACCATCCCGGCGACGATGGACATAGCCAGCCTCAACCTCAAACTGGAAGCCGCCAAAGACCAGTGCTATGCGGACTACGCGCCGATGGGCGGCCTCCTGCCCTGGAACCTCAATGACCTCAAACCGCTGTCAGAGGCGGGCGTGGCCGCCTTCAAAGCCTTCGTCGCCACCTGCGGCAGCGGCAAACCCGGCGACTTCAAAGACGTGACCGACTACGAACTCTACGCCGGCATGCAAGTACTGGCCGAAACCGGCGACCTGCTCATCGTCCACTGCGAAAACGCCTCCATTACCGACAAACTCGGCGAAAAAGCCCAACAAGAAGGGAAAAAACTGCTCTCCGACTACGTCGCTACCCGCCCCGTCTTCACCGAAGTCGAAGCCGTGCGCCGCGTCCTGCTGCTCGCCAAAGAAACCGGCTGCCGCATCCACATCGCCCATTGCAGCTGCCCGGAAGCCGTCGCCGCCGTTCTCGAAGCCCAAGCCGAAGGCGTGGACGCCAGCTGCGAATCCTGTCCGCACTACTTCCTGCTCGCGACCGAAGACCTCGACGCCATCGGCAACAAAGCCAAATGCTCCCCGCCTATCCGCGACCGCAAAAACCAGGTACGCATGTGGGAACTGCTGGAAAACGGCATCCTCAACATCATCGGATCCGACCACTCGCCCTGCACCCCCGACCTCAAAGCGGGCGACGACGCCTTCAAAGCCTGGGGCGGCATCAGCGGCACCCAAAACAGCGTGGACATGATGTTTGACGCGGCAGTGAAAAAACGTAACATTAGCCCGGTCACCCTCATGCAAGCGCTTGCTACCCAGCCTGCCGCCCGCTTCCGCCTCGCCGACAAAGGCGCGCTGGCCCTCGGTAAAGACGCCGACATCGTCATTCTCGACCCGAACCAACGCTACACCCTGCGCGCTGAAGACCTCTACTACAAAAACCCGTTCAGCGCCTACGAGGGCTTCGACATCGGCTGCCGCATCACCCGCACCCTGCTGCGCGGCCAAACCGTTTACACCCTCGCGGACGGCACCGTCGGCAAACCGCAGGGCAAGCGGATGTACATCGCCAAATAAAGACTCCCACTCCTAACCTAAGGACACACCATGAAAATCGTCATTGCCCTCGGCGGCAACGCCCTCTTGAAACGCGGCGAACCAATGACCGCAGAAAACCAGCGGGAAAACGTCAAAACCGCCTGTGCCCAGATCGCCCGCGTTTACGACGGCAACCAGCTCATCATCACCCACGGCAACGGCCCGCAAGTCGGCCTGCTGGCGCTGCAAAACAACGCCTACAAAGAAGTGCCGATGTACCCGCTTGACGTTCTCGGTGCCGAAACCGCCGGCATGATCGGCTACATGATCCAGCAAGAACTCTCCAACACCGTGCCGGGCAGCGCCTCCATTGCTACCGTGCTGACGCAAATCCAGGTGGATCCGAAAGACCCCGCCTTCCAAAAACCCAGCAAACCGGTCGGCCCGGTGTACAGCAAAGAAGAAGCGGACAAAATCGCCGCTGAAAAAGGCTGGACGATGGCGCCGGACAACGATAAATACCGCCGCGTTGTCGCCAGTCCCAAACCCGTCAACATCTTCGGCCTGGAACCGCTGAAAACCCTCATCGACAATAAATACATCGTCGTCTGCGGCGGCGGCGGCGGCATCCCGACCTGGGTCGATGACAACGGCAAACAGCACGGTGCCGAAGCCGTCATCGACAAAGACCTCGCCACCGCCCTGCTCGCCACCCTGATTGACGCCGACCTCTTCGTCATCGCCACCGACGTGGACGGTGCCTACCTCGACTGGGGCAAACCCGAACAAAAACGCATCGCCCTGGCTGCGCCGGATGCCGCCCTTGCCTTCGGCTTCGCCAGCGGCTCAATGGGGCCGAAAATCGAAGCAGCGGCAAACTTCGCCAAAGCGACCGGCAAAGACGCCGTCATCGGTGCCCTTGCCGACATCGAACAAATCGTCGCCGGCAAAGCGGGCACCCGCATCAGCGGCAAAGCCGAAGGCGTTATAGTTGAATAGATAAAAAAGCGTAACAAGGCGCGTCGCCGCAGACAGTACAAGTAGTACGGCAAGGCGACGCAACACCGTTACGATTTTTTAGATGTTTAACGATACCTACGCTTGAGCCCTGACGAACACCTCTCCCGCAGACAACGCCTTTCCGCAGGAAAAGGCGTTTTTTACTAACGAATCCGCCAATAAAAAACCCTTCTCCGTTACCGGAGAAGGGTTGCGGGCTCGCACACCGTTTACGACAACAACGTTTTCATCGTGCTGTCCGCTGCGGCAGCTGTTGCAGCAGAAAATATTTATTTCCTTCTAAAATTCCCAATATTTCCAAAACCAGGGGTTAAAAGATTAAGACCCAGCATTAAGAATACAAAAAGATTAAAAATAGAATCGCGATAAAGTATTAGAATATTGTTAATTTCAAAAGTATAAAAAAACTCCTCTAAAGTAAGGGCGAAACCTAATAACGTATTAAGAAAAAATAGAAAAACATCACTCACATAAGTGGTATTTTTGCCGGACTCTTTCTGAATTGTCAATTCTCCTCCACTTAAGAGGATATTAATATTATCTACAATTTCTGATTCACGTTCTCCACTATCACCACCAATGTATCGAATGTGACCAAGGCGATCTATAACCTTCATATCAAACCGATCATGTGTATATTTGACATGTTCTGTATCTATGGAACGGATATCCTGCCATAATAATTTAAGTACCTTGCCTCCTGGATGATAGAAATACAATCCTTCCTTATCAATAGCTGCATAAGGATGTGCCGTTGCCGCACACAGGAGACGAAAACGCCGAATAATATGATAGATAAGGAATAAATCGAGCAATATAAAACCTATGACTAAAAAAGGATACAAATTATTCAGCATAGCAGGTGGTGGGTTCTCCCATTTCTCCAGCCAATAATGGATAGCACGTAATATAGCCGGCTGAGAACAAAAAACAAATAGCATTACTCCCCAATACATTACGTTTATTCCTTTATCGCTAAGCATATCCCATCTCTCATACCAAATATGATTAACCGTAACGGACGGCGTCGCCGGGAGAGCAGGAATTTTTCCGCTTAGATATTGCTGTGCGGTTTCTACAATTGCGCGATAGTCTGCATAGTCCAAACGGCCACTACGATAGATAACGACAGTCCCGCGCAGTGGTGTAATGCGCAAAGCACGCTGCGGCTGTCTTTGATATTCAACGGCTTTAAGTTCGTTCCAGCGCCATTGGTATTGAATACGGCCAAAAATATTATGACAGGTAATGCCGCGTGGATCACAGATAACGCGAGATTTAGGGGAGCGACGGATGCCAATATAGGCGTCATGTCTTAAAAAGTAGAATATAGTGAATAACCATAAGGGTATCCAGATTCCCCAGATTGCTGTAAAAAATGGTCCCATACGATTATCGTACATAAAGATAAAGAGGAGAAAACCGACGATAATACAGCCAATCATATTCGTATATTTATACCCCAGCGTCATACCTCCCCAGCCACGCGTTCGCGGATCGGCAAAATTGAGCGGGAAATGGTGAATGGTAGAATGGGGCATAGGGGTATTCCGTAGTAGATGATTTTTTCAAGTAACACGGGATATTCCCCGTCACTTCTTTAAGCCAGGAAATTACGTATTTTTGTTTGATGTTGCAAGTTCATGTTGCCTTGTTTTGATTTCTGTTTTGGCGCAGCGAAGACAATAGGTTTAATGGTGAGGCCAGTATTTACGCCGCTTAATGAGAGTCCGGTATTTACGTCGCTTGACGGAGCCAGTATTTACGTCGCTTGACGGAGCCAGTATTTATCCCGCTTGGCGGGGGCCGGCTAGAGATGTTTCAGCGCGGAAAGCGCAGGGTGATGCGCAGGCCGTCGGCGTGGTTTTCAGCGGTGGCACTGCCGCCGTGGCGGTGCATGGTTTCGGCGACCAGTGTCAGGCCGAGGCCGCTGTTTTCTTTGCGGTTCAGGGTGTAGTAGCGCTCAAAAAGGCGCGGCAGGGCGTAGTCGGGGATGGGGGCTGTGGTGCGGTTGTGCAGGCTGAGGGTGGTGTGGCTGCGGCTTTGTGCAACGGTGAAGGTGAGGGTGCTGCCTTCCGGGGCGGCGCGGATGGCGTTTTCCAGCAGGTTGGCGAGGGTTTGTTCGAGCCAGAAGGGGTCAGCGCGGAGGGTAAGCGGTGGTTTGAAGGGAACATTGGCAGTGATGGGTTGATTCGCTGTCGCGGGCTGTTCCAGTCCCCTCCCGTCTTCTTCCGGGAAAGTGGCTTTTCCCGCCGTGTCTGCGTTGTGCATTGGCGCATCAACAGCCTCTTTTTTGCTGCCCCCACCCCAGTTCTTCCCGCCGGGTACCCGCGTGGGAAGCGGCCACGAGGAAGGGGCTTTTTCTTCCGTGATGTTTTCGTGGAGGCTGAGGTGTTTTTGTGCGAGTCGCGCTTGTTGGGCGTGCACAAGTTTGTGCCAGAGGGCAGCGATATCAAGCGGTTGTTTGTTGAGCGGGTCTTTTTCAAGGCGTGAGAGTTCGAGCAGGCGGCGCACGAGTTCGTGCAGGCGGTTGCTTTGTTGGGCGATATTTGCCGCGAAGCGGGCGCGGTCGGCGGCGGGCAGGTCGTCTTGCAGGAGTTCGGCGCTGGTGGTGATGGCGGTGAGCGGGCTTTTCAGCTCGTGGGTGAGGGTTTCGATGTAGCGGGTGACGTAGTCGCGGTCTTCGAGTTCGCGCCGCATGTTGCCGATGGCGTCCGTCAGGCGGTTCAGTTCGGAGGCGAGGTGGAAGCGCGGCGCAGGCGGGATAGGCGCGTGGGCGGTGGCGTAGCGACGGACGAGGTTGATGCTGCGCCGTATCCACAGGGTAAGCAAGGCGATGAGGGCGAGGCTGGCGGTGAGGTAGAGCGCACCGCTGCGGCGCAATTCGTGTTGGGTTTGTGTCTGGTAGGGCTGGATGTCGGCGCTGGGTTTGCCGAGGCTGACGACGCCGAGCAAGCGGCCATCGCTGTCACGGATGGGGGCAGCGACGTACATGGTACTGCCGTCTGCGCCGTGGCTGCTGCGTGCACCGTATTCGCCGCGCAGGGTGCGCAGGATGTCGTTCCAGCGGCTGTAGTCTTTGCCGGTTTCAAGCGGGTTGCTGTGGTAGAGGACGATGCCGCGTGCATCGGTGATGATGAGTTGTTGGTGGTTCGCGGTTTTGTGGTTTTGGTAGATGTGGATGTCGCGCGGGCGGGCAAGGTCGGTGCGCAGGGCGGCCTGCCAGGCGGGGTCGCGGATGTCGCCGTTTTGCAGGGCGGGAGCGAGGCTGGCGGCGAGGATTTGTGCGTTATCGGCGAGGGTGTCTTCCAGCACTTGCCGCATGCCGGGGCGCAGTTGTTGCTGCACGTCGCGCATGAGCAGTGCCCCGCCCAGGGTCAGAACAAGCCCATAGACGAGGAAGAGGCGGACAAAGATGGTCATTGCAGGGTAGGCGGGGTGAGCAGCGACGCTATCTGGTTACGGAAGTAGTGGTTGCCGTTGCGGTTGTCGTACTGTTCGGCGAGGGTGCGGGCGTGTTCGGCGGCGTCCGGATAGTAGGGCGCGGCGGCGGTCAGGTATTGCAGGTAGGTGAAGCTGTTGTTGGCACAGGAGGCGTAGATGGTGTCGCTGTGTTTGTCAAAGAGCGCGCGGGCGTCGCTGTGCTCGCCCAAGCAGTTTTTTAGCTGGATGAGGCGCGGCATGATGTGGATGTGTTCGTCACCGGCGTTTTCGATGAGTTTGACGGCGTCGTTCAGGGTTTCGGCGGCGCGTGCCCAGTCGCCGATGTGGATCATGCTGCTGATGGCGGGATAGTAGGTGATATGCGGCACTTCGGCGCAGGTGAGTTCGCCGGCGAGGATCGGTGCGGCGAGTTCGACGGCTTTTTGGTATTGGCCGATGAAGTGGTGGTAGTTGACGAGTTCGGTCTGTTCGCAGGCGGGGCAGTCGGCGCTGTCATCGGCTTCGGTTTCCTGCCAGGCGGTATAGTGCGCTTTCGCAGCATCGACGTCGCCCATGTCCATGCTCATGAGCATTTGGGTTTTGTGTACGGCAGATTGGCTGAGGCCCGCCCAGTCGTAGCGGTCGCGCATGATTTCACCGGCTAGGGTCAGGCGTTCTTTTTCGACGCCGAGGTCTTGCGCCAGTTTGGCGATGACCCATTTGTGCTGCCACAGGTTGAGCATCAGCGGCTGCCAGGCGGTATTTTTTTCGTCTTCGCTCGCGTTTTCGTCGTTGTAACAGGCGACGAATTGTTCGGCGTGGTAATCGGTCAGCCATTGCAGGCAGTACATTTGCAGGCCGGGGCTGAAGCGCTCGTCCAGGATTTCTTCACCGATGATGTGTTCGGCAATGGCGGCGCAGGTGTCGTTGTCGCCGGCTTTTTCGGCTTCATTGAAGGCGGCGATGACGGTTTGCTGGCGTTGTTCGTTGTTATCAAGGGCGGCGAGTTGTTCGCGCAGTTGGCTGATGTCGGTCATGGTGTGTTCGTGGTGATGGATTAAGCGGCGTAAGCCCGGTGTTTGTCCCGCTTGGCGGGATACGGGATAGTTTGCAGGCGGGTTTTGTCCCGTCGCACCTTATGGTAATAGCGAGCCGAAGCCCGCCTTATGACAGGTAATTTCAGGTTTTGTATTAAACGTATTTCCGGTGTTCTCCGCCGTGAGCGACGTTGTCGATGCAGCGCGGGCAGAGGCCGGGATAGGCGGCGTTCTGGTTCACGGTCGGCAGGATGTGCCAGCAGCGTTCGCATTTTTCGCCCTGTGCTTTTTTCACGGTGATTGCGAGTGCGTCGCCGGCGCGCAGGGTGACTTTGGAGACGATGTACACGTAGCGCAGTTCGTCTTCGAGGCGTTCGAGGGTGGCAAGCGTCGCCGCCGGTGCGGTGATGTCGAGTTCGGCTTCGAGCGAGCCGCCGATGTCGCCGTTTTTGCGCGCGGCTTCCAGCGCGGTGTTCACTTCTTCGCGCACGCGGTTGATTTCTGCCCAGAAGGCGGCGTCATACTGCGGGTCGTAGTCGGCGAGGTCGTCGTAGAAACGGGTGAGGAAGACGGATTCGGCGCGTTCGCCCGGCATATACCGCCAGATTTCTTCGGCGGTGTAGCTGAGTATCGGCGCGAGCCAGCGCACCATCGCTTCGAGGATGTGCCAGATGGCGGTTTGCGCGCTGCGGCGGGCGATGTTGTCAGTGGCGACGGTGTATTGGCGGTCTTTGATGATGTCGAGGTAGAAACCGCCCATGTCCACCGCGCAGAAGTTGAAGAGTTGCTGGTAGATAAGGTGGAACTCGTAGTTCTGGTAGGCGGTGATGATATTGCGGTGCAGTTCGTTAGCGCGGGCGAGGGCATAGCGGTCAAGTGCCAGCAGTTGTTCCAGCGGCACGGCATGGCGCGCGGGGTCGAAGTCGTGCAGGTTGGCGAGCAGGAAGCGGCAGGTGTTGCGGATACGGCGGTAGGCATCGGCGCGCTGCTTGAGGATGTTGTCCGAGAGGCTGACTTCGGCACTGTAATCAGCGGAGGATACCCAGAGTCGCAGGATGTCCGCCCCGAGGCTGTTGATGACTTTTTGCGGCTCGACGACGTTGCCCAGCGATTTGCTCATTTTCCGCCCGCTTTCATCTACGGTGAAGCCGTGGGTGAGGAGGCCGCGATACGGCGGTTTGCCGTCAATAGCGCAACCGGTGAGCAGCGAGGAATGGAACCAGCCGCGATGCTGATCCGAGCCTTCGAGGTAGAGGTCGGCGGGGTAGCCGATGTCGTCACGTCCGCGCAGGACGGCGTAGTGAGTGCTGCCGGAATCGAACCACACGTCCAGCACGTCATTAAGTTTTTCGTATTTTTCGCAATCAGCGGCGGGAATGAGGTCTTCGAGGGCGAGGGTAAACCATGCTTCGATGCCGTCTTTGGCGATAACGGCAGCGGCTTTGTCCATGATGGAGAGGATGTCCGGATGCAGTTCGCCGGTGTCTTTATGCTGCACGAAGCACAGCGGCACGCCCCAGTAGCGCTGGCGGGTGATGCCCCAGTCCGGGCGGGTCGCAATCATGTTGGTCAGGCGGCTACGACCCCATTCGGGGGTGAAACGGACGTTTTGCAGGCCATCCAACGCGGTTTTGCGCAGGCCATTTTTGTCCATGCTGATGAACCATTGCGCGGTAGCACGATAGATGGTCGGGCTGTGGTGCCGCCAGCAGTGCGGATAGCTGTGGCGGATGGGAGCGTAGTGGGCAAGGCGGTCTTTTTCTTTGAGGAGTTCGACGACTTTGGGGTTGGCCTTGAAGACGTTTTCGCCGGCGAAATAGGGGGTATCGTCGGCAAAGCGGCCATCGGCCAGGACGGGGTTCACATCCACGCCGATACCGTAGTGGCGGCAGACTTCAAAGTCTTCGACGCCGTGCGCAGGGGCGCTGTGGACGCAGCCGGTACCGGCGTCGAGGGTGACGTGCTCGCCGTTGATGAGCAAACTGTCGCGCTCGATAAAGGGGTGGACGAGGACGAGACGATCCAGCGCTTTACCGCTGGCGGTGGCGACCGTTTGCCACGGGGTTTCCACGCCCCAGCGCTCGCGCACACTGTCAATGAGATCCTGGGCGATGATGAAGTGGCGGCTGCCGTCGTGGATGAGGGCGTATTCGAGTTCGGGGTGCAGGGCGACGGCAAGGTTCGCGGGCAGGGTCCACGGTGTGGTAGTCCAGATGATGACATCCACGGCATCAGGCGCGGTGGCGAGATTCATGCGGCGGGCGAGGTCGGCGGTGTCGCGCACGGCAAAGCGCACGTCGATGGATTCCGAGGTTTTGTCTTCGTATTCAACTTCCGCTTCGGCCAGCGAGGAGCGGCAGTCCAGACACCAGTTGACCGGTTTGAAACCGCGCACCACATGGCCATTAGCGACAATCTCGCGCAGGGCGCGGACGATGCCCGCTTCCGTCTGCGGCTGCATGGTGAGATAGGGGTGTGCCCAGTCGCCGAAGACGCCGAGGCGGATGAAATCGGCCTTTTGCAACTCGACCTGACTTGCGGCATAGCTGCGGCAGGCAGCGCGAAATTCCGTCGCGCTCACCTTCGCGCCCGGCTTGCCGATTTTCTGCTCGACCTTCTGCTCAATCGGCAGGCCGTGGCAGTCCCAGCCGGGAATGTAGGGGCAGTCAAAACCGAGCATATGGCGCGATTTGGTGATGATGTCTTTCAGGATTTTATTGAGAGCATGGCCGACGTGAATTGTGCCGTTGGCGTAGGGCGGGCCGTCGTGCAGGATAAATTTCGGGCTGCCCGCGAACGCTGCGCGCTGCTTGCCGTAAATATCATTGTCCTGCCAGAAAGCGAGGATTTCCGGCTCGCGTTGCGGCAGATTGCCGCGCATCGGGAAATCGGTGGTGGGCAGATTCAGAGAGTCTTTATAGTCAGCCATGTCGTTGTTCCTGTTGAATAAAAAATCGGGTATCGGCGATGTCCTGCCGGATTTGCGCTTGCAGCGCGGCGGCGTCGGCAAAGCGGCGGGTGCTGCGCAAAAAATGGCGGATGTGAACGCGCAGCGTTGCGCCATAGAGGGCGGCGCTATGGTCAAGCAAATGCACTTCCAGCTTGCGTTGCCTGCCGCCAAACGTCGGGGTCGTGCCGATATTGGCGACGCCCCAATGCCGCGCGTCATCGGGAGCGATAGCAACCTGCACCACATACACCCCGTCCGGCAGGCACCAGTTAGCGGGCAAATGCACATTGGCCGTTGGTGTGTTGAGTGCATGACCGCGCCCCGCGCCGTGCCGCACCTTGCCGCTAAACGTTACATCGTGACCGAGCAATTCGCGGGCATGGGTGATGTCATGCGCAGCCAGCGCCGCCCGAATCCGCGAACTGGAAATGCGTGCGCCATTCGCCTGCACCGTTGGCAAAGCCTGCACACGGAAACCCGCTTGGGTCGCAAAACGCGTCAGCAGGGCAAAATCACCGCGCCCGCGAAAGCCGAAGCGGAAATCGTCGCCTACCAGCAAAAAACGCAGCCGCAGCGGTAGCAAATACTCGCGGATAAAGTCTTCCGGCTCCTTGCGCATCAGGGCGTGTGTAAACGACAGCAGCAGCCAGTGCTCTAAACCGCACTGCGCGAGCCAGTGGGCACGGTCACGCAGCGGCGTCAGCAGTGCGGGCGGTTCACCGCTAACCAGCGACTTCGGATGCGGAAAAAAACTGAGCAGCGCGGTGGTGAGATTATCCACCGCCGCTTCCGCTGCGAGCGTATGCAAAATGGCCTGATGACCACGGTGGACGCCATCGAAATTACCGATGGCAAGAGCGACCGGATGCGGCAACGCCGGATGACGCTGCCAACGGTGAATGAGCATGGGGCCTCGCGCAAAAAGCGCGCATTATAAAGACTTGCCTGCCGCTGCGACCAGCATCGCGCGGTGCGGTTCCAGGTCATAACCGCAAACAGCCGCACGGGCGACGAGTTCATCAACCGACGTACCCGCTGCCGCTTCGCCCAAGGCCCAGGTGAGTGTGCTGCGCATCCCGCTCTTGCAGAACATCAGCGTCGTTTCACCACTTGCTAGCGCCTTGCGGGTGGCCTCAACCACTTCCGGCGGGAACAGCCCGCCCTTCACCGGCAGATGCAGGGTGCGGATACCCTCTGCGGCAGCAGCAGCGGCGATGTCGGCAAACGCGGGTTGCAACATGCCTTCGCCGTCGGGACGGTGGCAGATAATCTGCGTGATGCCCTGTGCGCGCAGGGCGGGAAGATCGCCGGGCTGGATTTGCTCGCTGATATAAAGATGATTGTGCAGGTGCTGCATGGGATTTCTCGGTTATATAAAAGAAGACGGGATGATAACGCCTTGCCTGGCGCCTGTCAGGACAGAAACACACAGGGTTATCCCGCTTGACGGCGGCCCCAGTATTTACGCCGCTTGGCGGGGGCAGCAACTATGCCGCCTGGCGAAATCCTGTCGTGTACAAAGCCGCCAGATAAAAGACCAGTTGGGCAAGATTGAACGTTGCGCCACCGATCATTGCCGCCACGGTTGATGCCGGAAAGAGGCTGCATGTGGCGGCAATGACGATACCGGCCGGCACGGGCGTCAGGCAGGCGAGCGCGCGTGGCAGGGTACTTTGCCCGCGTGCGATGGCAAAGAGCAGCAGTAGATAACCGCAGGCGCTGAGGCCGATGGATGTCGCCCAGTGGATGATAAGGACACGGTAGAAATCGTTATACAGCGCGATGAAGAGACTTTTGTCTGCGCCCGGGTCGGCAACAAGCGCCTGCACGCTGCGGCCAAGAAAATAAAACCCCGCATGACTAAGTGGCGACAGGGTAACGCCGCAGGCGAGCAGGGCGAAACAAATGCGGGCAAGGCGGGACGGGTACAGCAGGCGGTACACCGCACAGGCAGCGGCGAAATAGAAAATGATACTGAACGTGGCAGGCAGCACACCCCACAACAGCCGCTGCGGCGAACCGCCGAGCATTAGCGCGGCAAGGTCAACGTCACCCGCCATCACGCTATCCAGCGTGGCGAGCAGCGGATAAGCGGCTGTTTGCGGCACGAAGCCAACGAGCAGCATGTCGGCAAGCGTCCAGCAGCAGGCGGCGAAAACACCGCAGAGAAGCAGGCAGCGGATATTCACGGGGATCTCCGAAAGCGGCAGGTTTTTGAAAATGGGATGGCTCATATTTTTTGCAATCAGGGAGAAGGAAGCAGAATGTAGCGGGTCGCTGCAGCTTTTGCAAAGCTGCCGTCTGCATGGCGACTACGATAAAATGATGTCAAAAATTTACTATATCACCCGTTACGGCTATTTTTACCCGTGCAACACCGCTATAATTCCCCAGCCAACAAACGAAAAAACACACGTTTTCGGCTTGAATCAAACCTCCATCCAACTCAGGTGAACATCCATGGCAATCCAAACCCCCAATTTCCTTGACCTTTCCTCCTACGGTATCCATAAACAGGCTTACCGCAACCTCTCGCCTTCCGCGCTCTACAAAGCCGCGTTGCAGGCGGGCGACGAATCCGTGATTTCCTCCACCGGTGCGCTGATTGCCTTCTCAGGCGCGAAAACCGGCCGTTCACCGAAAGACAAACGCATCGTGAAAAACCCCACCTCCGAAAACGACATTTGGTGGGGCAAAGTCAACATCCCCTTCCCGCCGGAATCCCACGCCGCCAACCGCAGCCGCGCCGTGCGTTTCCTCAATGAAGCCGAAAGCGTGTATGTCCTTGATGGCTATGCCGGCTGGGACGAAAAATACCGCCTGAAAATCCGCGTCATCACCACCCGCCCGTATCACGCACTCTTCATGCACAACATGCTCATCCGTCCGACCGATGCCGAACTGGCTGCTTTCGGCGAACCGGATTACGTCATCTACAACGCCGGACACAAACCGGCTGACCGTACCGTTGTCGGCGTCACCAGCACCACCTCCGTCTCACTCTCCTTTGAAGAACGCGACATGGTCATCCTCGGCACCGAATACGCGGGCGAAATGAAAAAAGGCGTGTTCACCATCATGAACTACCTCATGCCGAAACAGGGCGAGCTCTCCATGCACTGCTCCGCCACCGCTGAACAAGGCGGCGAACGCTCTGCCGTACTTTTTGGCCTCTCCGGCACCGGCAAAACCACCCTCTCTGCCGACCCGAACCGTAACCTCATCGGCGACGACGAACACGTCTGGACCGAAGACGGCATCTTCAACATCGAAGGCGGCTGCTACGCCAAAGTTATTGACCTTTCCGCCGAAAAAGAACCGGAAATCTTCGGCGCCATCAAATTCGGCACCGTGCTGGAAAACGTCGCTTACGACGAACACTACGTCGTGCAATACGACTACACCCCGTTGACCAGTAACACCCGCGCCAGCTACCCGATCGAATACATCAGCAACGCGCGCATCCCCTGCAAAGCCGGTCAGCCGACTGATATCGTCTTCCTCACCTGCGATGCCTTCGGCGTCCTGCCGCCGGTGTCCCGCCTCAGCCCGGCACAAGCGATGTACCACTTCATCAGCGGCTACACCGCAAAAGTGGCTGGCACCGAAGTTGGCGTGACCGAGCCGGAAGCTACCTTCTCCGCCTGCTTCGGCGCACCGTTTATGGTTTGGCACCCGGCCAAATACGCCGAACTTCTGGCCGAAAAAATGAAAAAACACAACACCAACGTTTGGCTCATCAACACTGGCTGGGCAGGCGGTGCCTACGGCGTCGGTGAACGCATCAAGCTGAAATACAGCCGCGCCATCATCGATGCCATCAACAGTGGCGAATTGGCAAAAATGCCGGCTGAGGCTGATCCGGTCTTTGGCTTCGACGTCGTCACCGAATGCCCGAACGTACCGTCTGAAATCCTCAAGCCGCGTAACGCGTGGGCAGATAAAGCCGCCTACGACGCCCAAGCGAAGAAACTGGCGAAAATGTTTAACGACAACTTCGTCCAGTTCGCCGATGGCGCAAGCGCGGAAGTTAAAGCCGCTGCGCCGAAAGGCTAAGACGTCTTACCAACGAAACACCGTCCTTCTGGGCGGTGTTTTTTATGCCAGGATTTGGGATAATGAGCAAAAGGAATACTTTTGGGGATAACTGTTCGTTATCACCAAAATCCTTGCAAAAAAAACATCTGTTAAATTTTCTCTAGCACATGGATGGAGCAATGCCACCAAAACTTGTCATTATTCTCCCCTGTTATAACGAACAGGGAGTACTTATACAAACTGTCCCCGTGATTTTTGCACAATTAAATACGCTAATTAAAAACCAAACGATAGCAGCGAATAGTTGTCTGTTATTGGTGGACGATGGTTCACGCGATGGCACCTGGTCAGAAATTGAAAAATTATCACATATGCTGCCTGAGAACCTAAGCGCATTAAAATTAACCAGAAACTTTGGACACCAAAATGCCGTATATGCAGGTATGAGCTATGCTCGTGAATATCTTAATGCGGATATGTGTATCAGCATGGATTGTGACTTGCAGGATGATCCTAAAATTTTGCCCCAAATGGTTGCCAAATATTTGGACGGATATGAGATAGTTTATGGCGTACGTAGCAGTCGTGCCAAAGATACTGCAGCAAAACGTGGATTTGCCGAATTCTATTATAAAATATTGGGTATATTGCGAATTGAGACTGTTCCTAACCATGCCGATTACCGTTTATTGGGTTCAAAGGCCTTAAAGGCACTGACACAATTTGAAGAAAGCAACTTATATCTGCGTGGTATAGTTCCTCTTTTGGGATATTCATCTACCAAAATCTACTATGAACGAGATGAACGCGCTGCTGGATACAGTAAATATGATGTATTACGTATGGTCCGATTGGCTGTAAACGGTATATGTAGTTTCAGTTCTGCACCGCTAATGTTTATTCTGTGGTTGGGGATGTTTGTCAGCCTATGCTCATTGGCAATGGCTGCTTGGGCGGTAGGTGTAAAATTATTTGGTGATGGCAGTGTACCCGGATGGGCTTCCATTGTTGTGCCAATGACTTTTCTGGGTGGCATTCAACTATTCACGTTAGGAGTAATGGGAATTTATGTTGGTAAAATTTTTGATGAAGTCAAACATCGCCCCAAGTATTTAATTGAGAAAGAATTATGAACAACAATACCTTTGCATTACCACCCCGTGTTGAACGTATAACCTTCTACCTTATACTATTCATCACTACTGCATTTCTGTTTTATTCCCCCTATCTACCTATGGTGGACTTGCCGCAACATGCTGCACAAGTTGCTACATTAGACGACCTGCTAAAAAATCGCAGTCCCTGGTCAAACCTGGTGATATTAAATTGGGATACACCGTATTTGACAGGCTATGCCTTGTGGCTGTTGTTGTATCAGTTTATGGACATTAACTTGTCGAGTAAGGTATTGGTTGCCTTTATCTTTCTGTTCTATACCTACGCTATCCATTTGCTGCGAAAAAATTTTCAGGCTTCCCCCATTTTGGAATGGGCGGCAATGACTTCATTTTTCGGCTTTGCCTTTCAGTGGGGGTTTATCACTTTTCTATTAGCCACGCCGATTGGCATTTTGTTCTTCTTGTCGTGTAAGAATTGGTTAGAAAGCGGGAAATATAAATATTTTATTTGCTTTTCACTGCTCGGTGTAGTGATGTATTTTTCTCATGTGTTGATCTTTGCCTTTTTCTGTTTTTTATCATATTTCTATTTTTTATTTACTTCTGCCAAAGATAAAACCTGGAAACAACGCCTGATATTTACTCTTCCATTTTTATTCTATGCCGCCATGCTGTATAGGTATACGAACAAACCAAACCTATGGGCATTCCAGTATTACGAAGAAAATTTTATCTTTCAAACCCCATATGATAAAACCATTGATTTATTTTATTTACCATGGCACATGCTTCGCTTATATAAGTATCAGCTGGCAGATCTTGGTTTATTATTGCTGCTACCCGCGCTTGGGTTCCGTCTACGCTGCGAGGTAAAATTTTATATTCCTTTAATAGTTTTTTTGATAATTTGGTACGCTCTACCAACTATTGGTTTTCAGACTAATTTCATATATCAACGATTTGCTTTATTTTTATTACCATTTTATTATCTGATCTGGAGAAAACAACAACCGCCCTATCCGCGATACCTAATTAGCTCTATGCAGCTTGGTGCAATAGGATTTGTACTGTGTTTTAGTATGCTAATATGGAAATTTTATTATAATCAGATTATATTCAGTCGTGAACCTTCTGTTGTTTCCTATCCAAAAATTGAACAAGCAATACTCCCTAAAAAACGAGTGCTTACATTGCATACTCTTGCATCTCGTCATAGCAGCTCTTTTGCCATGACAAGCTATATGGAATTTCTATATTTCCCCAACTGGTATCAGGCAGAAAAACATGGTTGGGTGGATTTTAATTTCGCTTCTTTCCATCCGCAAATTGTACGTTTTCGCCCTGAATACTTGAAACACTTACCAAGCCGCTCTGCTGAATTGGAGGGCATCGCAGCTTTAACTAACTGTATGGAGTATGATTACTTGTTGATGAAATCGGAAGAAAATGTGCAACTACTGTCTGAACAGCTTGCTACTAACAAAAATTGTCGTTCATTCAAACTTGTGGCTCAAGAACAAGATTGGATGCTGTATAAAAATTCACAAGAAATAAATAGAAAATAGTGTACATAAATTTAATTATCAAAGGAGTTTTTTAATCCATTACGAGAATACATGATTTATTTTTTTATCAGCCTAAGTGCCTTATTTGCTGCTATTGGGCATGTCTTTCTGAAGCTGGGCGCAGGTCAACACAATACATTCAGTGCGTTTATTAACTGGCATATCCTACTTGGTTGCATATTTTATGGAACAAGTATGATCTTATGGATTTATTCCTTATCAAAAATCCCATTAAGCGCAGCATTCGCCTTTACCATGCTAACGTTTATTTTGGTTTATTTTTTCAGCTGGCTATGGCTGGGTGAAAGTATTTCATGGCAAGCATTACTTGGTATTGCGCTAATTGGTATAGGTATGGCGAATATTATTATGGGACAAACATAAGAAGGAGAGTATTATGAATAAATACGAATTTGATAAATTTGCTGATGAATATCAGCAGCTACATAGTAAAAATATTAAATTATCAGGTGAGACTCCTGAATTTTTTAGTGAATACAAAATAATAGACTTGAAAAAGCTTACCAAGCAATATGGATTGCCAGAATCCCCTACAATTTTAGATTTTGGCTGCGGTGTAGGTAGTTCTATCGGTATGATGGTCAAGCACTTTCCTGCTGCAGATATTCATGGTATCGATGTTTCAGAAAAGAGTATTGCGATTGCCCGACAACGTTTTGGCAATGTTGCGCAGATTCAAGCCTATGACGGTGAAAAACTGCCTTATGATGATCAAAGCTTTGACATTGTTTTTGCCGCCTGTGTCTTCCACCACATTCCGCAAGATAGCTACCAAGCTATTTTTCAAGAAATTCGCCGCGTACTCAAAGAACAAGGCATTTTCGTGATTTTTGAGCATAATCCACTCAACCCTCTTACACTACATGCTGTAAACACCTGTCCCTTTGATGAAAATGCCGTGCTGATTCGCAGTGGGAAACTTAAAACGATGCTGAAAGAAAAAGTGTTTGCCCATGTAAAATATACCTACCGTATTTTCTTTCCTGGTGTGTTGGCAAGATTTCGCCCTTTGGAAAGATATCTGACTTGGGTACCATTAGGCGCACAATATTATATTGTTAGCTATGGCTATAAATAATATGTATAACTAAGACGTCTAGAATATTAGTATTGTTATTTATCTCTAAAATTAATTATGAAAAAACTACAGGTTATCAATATAATAATAGGCATAGCATTCTGTGCTGTTATTATTTTTCAATATGTGGGATTAGAACAGGATATTTATTTTTGGGATTATGCCAGATCATGGCGTTTGTATTTTCAATCAGGTGAGTTGCTTAAGCAAGATTTCTTTATTTTTCTACAGCAAACGGGCTCTTCTATTTACGCACAAGACTACAATAATTTATCATCGGCGCTATTACTTCCTTTTTATTTCATCCTGCCACAGGGCGATAATCGCTTTACCTTTATTCTAGCCATTTCACTGTTGTATTTGATACCTACCGTATTGCTTATCTGTCACCTGATCCGACAAAATACCGCTGGCTTCGGCAATAGAGAATGGTTACTTTGTTTTTGGCTGACAACGAGCTTCCTGCCATTTTGGAAGCCCATCATGCGTGGCTATACTGATATTGCAGGCATGATACCGATATTGTTTTGTCTTTTTTATACGTTCAAGTACGACTTATCCGAAAAGATCAGCTTTAAGCATGTTCTTGTTATAGGCATTTCTCTATGGATATCATTCGTACTACGTCGATGGTATGCTTATACTATTATAGCGATGTATTTGGTATTGCCCTGCATGAATTTATGGGCAAATGCTTCATCATTGGAACTAAAAGTAAAAATAAGACATTTGCTAATAAATTATGGCAGTGCAGCTTCTATTACCTTTACTTGTATATTTATTTTTCAGCAAAATTTGTTTCAAAGTATCCTATACAATGATTATAAGGAAGCCTACTCTGCTTACCGTTTCCCATGGCAAATGAACATAGAACAGGCAACCTCTTATTTTGGTTATCTGTTTATTGGGATAGGTATCCTCTCTTGGCTGCTTTCGGTTTTACTTGTTCCGCGCTCGCGAAAATTATTGGTTGGCACGGCAATGATAGGGGTTATTAGCTATGTTGGCTTTTATCGCTCAGTCTCTCCCGATATGCATCATTTTATCCCGATGGGGGCATGGTTGCTGCTACCTATTTTAGTTTGTTTTTCGGCCTATTTTAGGAAAATAAGGAACACGATATTACAAAACAGCATATTGTTCATTGTGCTAACACTAGGTTTTTTAGTGCAGGCGAATAGTTTATTTCCTATCAATATCTCTCTGCATAAGCGTTTATTACCTAGTACGGCTTATCCTCTTTATTTGGAAAATTACGATAACTACACAAAGTTGGTTAACTTTTTACAAGAAAAGTTATTTAAAGAGAATAAAGACAATGCTTATTTTAGTATAGTGAGTGCTGATTTTAATATGAATTATAGCCTTTTTGCTAGCATTGCTAAACAACCTTTAGTAAATTTTATGATTTTAAATCCGGATATAGACTTACGTGATGGTTTACCAATAGATACTTTATATGCCAAATATCTTGTAACTACGTATCCGGCTGGTACTTATTTACCATCTGGACAGGAAAACGTCAAAATCATTTCCCATCTTTTGTTAAGGAAAGAAGGTATTGGACAGCATTATCGGGAAGTAGCGCGTTTCAAAATTGATGGTGGTACTGACGCAATTGTTTATGAAAAGGTCAGTCCCATTTCAAGGGAGAGTGCCATTCATTACATCAAGCAATTTTTGTCTCTTTATCCAAAATGGGAAAAAATATATCTAAATGAAGAGACAATCGCGCTGCTGACCAGAAACTAGGAGTTATTGACAGTTAAGTTCAGAACTGCGTTTTTGCCTTGCATTTGCCGTTTTGAAGGAATGCGCGCGCTTCTCGGATATCAATAGGCTTTACTGCGTGCCAGTATTAGGCTTTCTCATATATACGATATACGACAAAGTTTAGCCTCGCGGGGAAATTGCTGAGCGAGTTAAGCAGAGCAATCGCGCCGTTTGTTTTTTGAAACGTCGCAGGCAGTATCTCTACATTATTTCCTTCACCCCCCTACTAGTCTCCCCACCAGCACCGGAGGAGGTTTTTTTCGCATGTGTTTTGGGCTTGGGCGTGCATCAAGCGACAATTAATACAGGATCCATCAAACAGCACTGTTGCCGGATTTTGCGCTGTGCGGGTTGTAGTAGATTTTTGTCATGTACGAAGACGTTCGTTATAAAAAATCCGCATAAGATTCTGCAATAAAAATCATGGATTGCTGTCAAACCATAGAAAATATCGTATCTTCATCAAACAGATAGCAAAAATGGGCATTGTTCCTCTTGCGTGTGTTCCGTGAAAAAAACTATATTCTCCACGTTAAAAAACCGCACGTCTTGTGGATTTTTTAGCATCCCCCATTCACTTGATGAGGAATGTGTATGCAAAACAAATTCATCATGTCGCTTGACCAAGGTACCACCTCGTCGCGCGCCATTATCTTCAACCGTCATGGCGAGACCATCAGCGTCGCACAAAAGCCGTTCACTCAATACTTCCCCAAACCAGGTTGGGTTGAGCACGACGCCAAGGAAATCTGGGGCTCGCAAATCGCGGTGCTGACCGAAGCACTAGCCAAATCCGGCCTGGAAGCGGAAGACCTCGCTGCCATCGGCGTCACCAACCAACGCGAAACTACTATCGTTTGGGATCGCGCTACCGGCGAACCCGTCCATAACGCTATCGTCTGGCAGGACCGCCGCACCGCCAAATACTGCGACTCCTTGCATGACCGCAGCGACTGGATCCGCAGCAAAACCGGCCTCATCATTGACGCCTACTTTTCCGCCACCAAAGTCAAATGGATTCTCGATAACGTCGAGAACGCGCGCAAGCGGGCGGAAGCGGGCGAGCTCTGCTTCGGCACGGTAGATACCTGGCTCATCTGGAACCTGACCAAGGGCGAAACCTTCGTCACCGACCCCAGTAACGCCAGCCGCACCATGCTCTACAACATCCACACCCTGGACTGGGATGACGGACTCCTTGCCCTTTTCGACATCCCGCGCAGCATGCTGCCCGCCGTGCGCGCCAGCAGCGAAGTCTATGGCACCGTATCCAGCCGCTACCTCGACCACCCCGTGCCCGTTGCCGGTATTGCAGGTGACCAGCAGGCGGCGCTCTTTGGCCAGCTCTGTACCGAAAAAGGGATGCTGAAAAACACCTACGGCACCGGCTGCTTCCTCTTGATGAATACCGGCGAACAGGCGGTTACCAGTAAAAACAACCTGCTCACCACCATCGCCTGGAAAATCGGCGACAAAGCCACCTACGCCCTCGAAGGCGGCGTTTTCGTCGGTGGCGCAGCCATACAATGGCTGCGTGACGGTGCGCGCATCATCCGCACCTCGGCGGACATCAACACGCTGGCCGAGACGGTTGAAGACAACGGTGGCGTTTACTTCGTCCCGGCGCTGACTGGCCTCGGCGCGCCCTACTGGGATTCCTACGCGCGCGGCACCATCTTCGGTATCACGCGGGGCACCACCGACGGCCACATCGCCCGTGCCACCCTCGAAGGCATTGCCTTCCAGGTGTACGACATCGTGAAAGCGATGGAAGCGGACGCCGGCGAAAAAACCCGCGAACTGCGCGTGGACGGCGGCGCGAGCAAGAGCGACTACCTCATGCAGACCCAGGCGGACATCTTCGGCTTCAACATCGTTCGCCCGAAAACTGTCGAAACCACCGCCCTTGGCGCAGCCTACCTCGCGGGGCTTGCCGTTGGTTACTGGGCGGATATCGACAATATCCGCAAACAATGGAAAATTGACAAAACCTTCACCCCGCAGCTTGCGCCGGAACGCGTCAAAGAAAAGCTGCACTACTGGCACAAAGCGGTGAAAGCCGCCCGTAACTGGATTGAAGAATAGGAGACCTAAATATGAATATCTTTATTGCAGAAACCATTGGCACCGCGCTGCTCATCCTGCTCGGTAACGGCGTCGTCGCTGCCTGCTGTCTGAAAAACACCAAATCCGGCCCGGCAGGCTGGATGGTCATCACCACCGCTTGGGCATTCGCCGTGTATGTTGGTGTTATCGCTGCAACTGCACTCGGCAGCGGCGCGCACATCAACCCCGCCGTTACTCTCGCCTTTGCCGTGAACGGCAACATCGGCTGGGATCTCGTCGCCCCCTACATCGGCGGCCAGTTCCTCGGTGCCATCATCGGCGCGCTGCTCGTGTGGATACACTACCTTGACCACTTCGCCGTCACCCTTGACGAAGACGCCAAACGCGCCTGCTTCTGCACCTACCCCGCCATGCGCAACTATCCGATCAACTTCATTAACGAGCTGGTTGGTACCTTCGTGCTCATGATCACTATCTTCTATATTGCGGGCGCGAGCCTCACTCTGCCCGGCGAAACTGCTGCAACCCCGGTCGGCCTCGGCTCTATCGGTGCCCTGCCGGTTGCCATCACCGTGTGGGCTATCGGTCTCAGCCTCGGCGCAACTACCGGTTACGCCATCAACCCGGCACGGGACCTTGGTCCGCGCATCGTGCTCGCTTGTGTACCGCTGCGTACTGACCCTGATTGGGCATATAGCTGGGTACCTGTCCTTGGCCCCTGCGCTGGTGGCGTTCTCGCCGCTGTTGTCTTCCAGACGCTGCAACGGCTAACTGCCTGAACCTGATCTGCCTGAATGCATCCCGCCTGCGGCAACGCCGGCGGGATTTTCTTTATCCATGCCACATGACCATGCTGGCTAATCTCCCGCTCTTTATCCTTTTCTATGCAATGTCCCCGCTTTGGGCGAAAGCCGCTATCTACACCGGTATTACCATCGGCGTCGCCAAAGCCATACACCTCCTCTATTACGCAGCCGACCTGCGATCGCGCACCGCTATCATTTGGGGCGTGGTGATATGGCTGGTACTCGCTGGTCTCTTCTACCGCTTCACCGTGTGGCTGGATGCCGACATGGTCAAAATGCTCAAGCATTGAGCCTTCCATACGCGCATGGCACCCGACACTAAAAACCCCGCTAATGCGGGGTTTTGGCGTGGGTCATGCGTTAGCGCATTCAGAATGGTAACGGCATACCGTTCAGCTTGATTTTGCCGTCGTTGTTTTCAATTTTGAGGCGGTATTCACCGTCGCTGAGGGTGACAAACATCGCGCCTCGACCTTCGATCATCGGGGTTAAACCGATTTTGTCGGTGAGGCTTTTGCTGATGCGGGCGTCGATATTCAGGTCAAGGTTGTTCTTCAGCAGGTTTTGCAGGGTGGCCGGGTTTTCTCTGGCCTCATTCAGCGCCGCCTGCCAGGTTTCGGCACTGTCGCTGCTGTCTTTGCGGATACCGAGGTGCGCCTTCACGCTGGCGCTGCCGCTGTCGGTTTCAGCGAGGAGGTCGGCAGTAAGGCGGGTTTTGTCGCGGATGAGGTCGGTGAGGGCGGCATTCAGTTTGTCCTGCGCCGCTGCCGGCATATTGTTGCTGCCTTGTTGTGCCTGTTCGCCAATCAGCTGCATCGCTTCGCTGAGGTTGGTGTTGGCGCGGGCACTGATATCGTTGACGGTCACGTTCAGGCGCAGATTTTTTGGGGCGACGGGCAGCATGGGGATGCTTTGTTGCAGCGAAGCACCGTCAAGTTTGAAGGTGAGGCCGAAGGTGCTGTTGTAGTTACCGGCAGCAGTTTTGTTGTTATCGAGGTCGAAGATAATGTCGCCGATGTTGGTGACGCGACCATTGTTGGTGTAGCGGATATTGTTGATGCTGATGTCGCCTTTACCGAGGAAGGCACCAAAAGTATCGTCGTAGGCGACCCCGCTGCCACTGCCTTTGATGCCAGCGATTTCAAGCGCACTCAGACCGTTGATATCGGTAGCTTCGATTTTAATGGGATCAACGTTGAGGTAGGCGCTGCCGTCGGCTTTGTTGCCCCAGTTGCCCTTGACAGCAGTGAGGGTGGCAGTGCCGCCTTTGCCTTCTTTACCGCTGCTGGTCATGGTGATAGGTTCGACGTTAAGCTGGCCATCAAAGATGTCCGCGCTTTTTTCGTTGTAGTAGGTTTCGTATTGCATCCCCTTGAAATCAAAGCTGTTACCGTCGTCCTGAGTCTGGAAGGGGGTAACGGCGAAGGTACTGCGGATATTGTTGTCGGCAAGAAGGTCGTTGCGCAGTTGCAGGTGGCCGGCGATGCCGTTGACCATGTTTTCATCCGTTACGGGTAGCGGTGCCAGGGCTTTCATGGTGCTAACCAGGGCATCATGCGGGGTAATACGGCGCTCAACGCGTGCGATAACGCCCTGGTCGCGTAGTTCTTGTCCATAGGTGATGGTGTCAGTAACGGTCAGGGTGACGGGTTCTGCACTTTCTTGCAGCGGCAGGGGACGGGTGATAGTCGCAATCGCACCGCTGCCTTCACGACGGTATTCGCTATCTTCAATGGCTTCACTGCTGCTTTTGTAGCGCGCTTCGGCTTCGTCCGCCATTTGCTCGGCGGAGACGGCAGCGAGTTTGACAGGTTCGCTTTTTTTCTCCGCTGGCTTGTCGTCCGAACAGGCGGTAAGCAGGGTGGCGGTGATGGCGGTGCTGAGGAGCAGTTTGTATTGCATGGGGTTTCCTTGGTTTGTGGATGGATAGGGTTCAAATGAGGGGCATATCGTGCGGATCGCCGTTCGGGCGGTAGGTTTTGTACAGCCAGTACCAGATATCCCCCTGACGGTGGTAAAGCAATGCGAGGAGTTCGGTGAAATTATGCGCGATGGCCGGGGCGTAGCGGTCATTATGACGGTTGTCGTAGCACTCGCCGTGTCGTGCTTCGGTAAGGTCAATGTTGATGTACTGCCCTTGTGCAGCGCGAGCAATGAGGTACCAGTGGCGACGGATATCACCAATCGTTTCCGCCCATTCGTCTGGATAAAGGCTGCGGTTAGTCGGGATGAAATCGCGTCGGCCAACGATTTCGATGTGCTGCTCAGGATCGTCTTTGTAGAGGAGCATGCCGTCGGTTTCAGCATAGAAGCGGGCGAGGTCGAGCGGCAATTCCGCTTCGGGCAGCGGGATATCCGGCTCGGCGGGATAGACTTCGCAGCGCGGATCGGCCTTGATTTCGTTAATAAGGTCGTGGATGTCCATGGATCGCGGTTCTGTTATTTACGGCAGTCGTTGCCTTCCCACTTCCATTGCTGAATGTCGCCCTGTTGGCTCACGATGAAACGGGTGCGGCATTCGAGGTAGCGGCTGTCGCCGGGCGTTTCTTCTGGCAGGAAAATGGTACTGCTGCCGCGATATTCGCCGCTAGGACTGCCGTCGGCGTTGTAGGTCTGCCCTTCCTGGTAAATGGTATGCGGGTGGTGCCAGGTGAAGCCGGGGGTGTGGATAATGCGCTGACGCAGGTATTCGACGATTTGGCGCCCGTCCCGCAGGGTGTAGCTGCTTTGCGGCGGCCCCCAGGCGAGAACGAGATCATCCAGCGGCCGCCCGACCCATTGTTGCAGGGATGCTTCGTAGTTGGCGGTGCTGGCGCAGCCGCTAAGAAGTAGTGCGGCAATCAGGGCTTTTTTCATGCTTTTTCCTGCCGGTTGATAAAGTTTTCCCGCCGGGGAGCGGCGGGAAGCTGGCTTAGAACAGCGGTTCGTTGAAGTCGAAGGCGAATTTTTCCATCGGCGGCACGATGCCGTCGCCCTGGATGTACTGGATATCATGCGGCCAGACACGCGACAGCTGTGCCGGCGATTCCATGTGATCAGCAATGAGCATAGCGTGGTTCGCCTCCGCATAGGCCTTGATTTCTCTCATGAAGTCTTCTTCTTCTTTGTCTTCGAAGGTGTCGATTTCGCGCATATCGAGTTTGATGACTTCCGGTTTGACCCGTTCCAGCATTTCGCGCACGTTGGTGTCGAGGCGGCCAATGTCGGTCAGCGCGAAGCGGCTGCCCTGCGGGCGCATTTTATTGATGATGTGGATCGCGCCAGTAAAGCCGCTGGCGAGGTTATCGAGGCGCAGTTCGAAGACGATTTGCGCAGGCGCAATCCCGGTTGCACGCAGCTGGCTATCGATCCAGTCCGGGAAGGTTTCATCCAGCAGGGTATCGGTGCTGAGTGAGACGAAGCATTGCAGGGCGCGCTGGTCGCCGTTGTAGGAGAGGATGTCCTGCAACATGGTGTTGATCTTGATGCGGTCGAACTGGCGCGCGAGGCCAAAACGCTCGGCAACCTGGATCAGTTTGTCGACTTCCATAATCTCGGCGTTACTGCCTTCGCTTTCGTCCTGCAAGACTTGCAGGCGGTCGGCATAGCGCGGCACACCATCGACTTCCAGGGCGCTGATCGGCTGGTAGAGGATACGAATGCGTTGTTCGTCGAGGATGCTCTGGATGGCGTTGACGCGGCGTTCGTCTTTGCGCGAGATGTCGCCGCTCATCGGCTCGGCGACGCGATCACTGCTCTGGCTGGCAGCGAGGCTGCGCACGGAGCGGAAGCCCTTGCTGACGAGGTCTTCCCAGGTACTTTCGGTGGTAATTTCGTTAATACCGGCAAAGAGTTTCGGGTGCACGAGGCGGCCGATGTTTTCCGGCACCACTTCGTCCAGGTGGGTGATCAGGCCGTTGACCCGCTTGATGGTTTCTTCTTTGTTGCCGGTGAGCCACAGCGCCAGGCCGTCATCGGTGAAGCGGACGATTTCCGTGCTCGGCGGCAGAAGCCGTTTGGTATTTTCCACCACGGAGGCGATGAGGATTTCCGCTGCCTTGTAGCCGTCGCGCTGCCAGAGTTCACGGTAGTTTTCGACCCAGGCATAGACCCAGTAGCCGAGCACGGCTTTCGCTTCGCTGCGTTCCTGCGTCTGCTTGATGGAGGCGGCGAGGACACGGGGGCCGGCAAGACCGGTGGTCGGATCGATACCGGTGCCGACGCTGCCGCCGCCGGCATCGGTGCTGCGCAGATACATTTGCAGGCCGGGTTCGCCGTCAATGATGATGCCGGAGACACTGACGTTCATGTCCACTTTGCCGCCTTCAATAGTCTGCAATTCAAAGCGTTCGCTCGGTACCACTTCTTTTTCCGTCGCCTTTTTCAAGAGCAATTTCAGCCCTTTTTCGCTTTTGTGCGGCACGAAGCTCATCAAGGTCAGCTCATCCAGAGCAGCGCGGTTTTTGACGCCGAAGGTGCGCAGGAAGGCAGGATTAGCGTCAATAAAGAGACCATCTTGCACATAGGCGACCGGATCGGGCAGATCGTGATAGATACGTTCGTAACGGTCAGCGACGGCTTTGGCGTTCTTTTCGACCGCGTGCAGGACACTGTCGAAACGGGCGGCACGCATGATTTGCTGCACGTGCTTGACGGCGCTTAATAAATCGCGGCGGGCGCAGGCGTATTCAGCGCCCTGCTTGATCCATTGGTCCAGCCCTTCCGGTTTGCTGTCAATAACGATGACCGGCACCGGCGGATGCATTTTTTCCCGCACGATGGGGCGCAGTTTATCCATCGACGGCAGACCGTCCTGCACGGCGAGAATGACGAGGTCGGGGCGGCTTTCCAGCATGCGCGATTCCGCCGTTTCCAGGGTTTCTGCGCGACGTTCGTTCAGGAGGTAAAAACGCTGCACGCCTTTGCTAAATGCCAGCATCCATTCCATATCCTTACTGATCATCAGGATCGAGCAGGATTCTTTTACGGTTTCTTCTGTTTCTGCCATGACTGGACTTCCCTTTTGATGTTTCGTAGGTGAAAAAGTGCCGCATTATAGCGGCGTCCCTTGCCAAAGGTTAATAAATGCGGCGGCTGCGGATGGTGCCGTCCACGCCTTGCAGCTGTTCCAGGGCGACTTCCGAATCGCTATGCGCCACGTCCATCACCAGATAGCCCAGGCTACCTTTAGTGGAAAGCGTTTGTGCGGCGATATTGATGTTGTGTTCGGCAAAGAGGCGGTTGACGGCAGAGAGTACCCCGGGGCGGTTTTCGTGGATATGCAGCAGGCGGTGCGTATCTTCGCGCAGCGGCAGCGATACTTCGGGGAAATTCACCGCGCCGACGGTCGCCCCATTTTTCAGATACTGGATGAAGCGCCCCGCCACTTCCAGGCCGATATTAGCCTGCGCTTCGATGGTAGAGCCGCCGATATGCGGGGTGAGGATAACGTTTTTGAGGCCGCGCAGCGGTGATTCCAAGGCGTCATCGGCAGATTTCGGCTCAACCGGGAACACATCCAGCGCAGCGCCGGCGACATGCCCGCTTTGTATAGCTTCGGCGAGGTCGTCAGCCGCCACGCAGCGCCCGCGCGAGACATTGATCAGCATCGCCCCTTTCTTCATCAAGTACAGTTCGCGTGCGCTGATGAAGTTGCGCGTCGCCGGCGTTTCCGGCACATGCAGGCTGACGATGTCCGCTTGAGCGAGAAGTGCATCCAGCGACGGCGCCGCTTCGGCATTACCCATCGGCAGGCGCGGGCGGAAATCGTAGAACAGCACGCGCATCCCCAGGCTTTCCGCCAGCACCGACAACTGCGCACCGATATTGCCGTAACCGACGATACCGAGCGTTTTGCCGCGCGCCTCGTTAGCTTTGGAATCCTTCGGCCAGTGCCCTTCATGTACCCCCTGGTTACGCCAGGTCAGGCCACGCAGCAGACAGAGGATGTCGGCAATCACCAGCTCGGCGACCGAGCGCGTATTGGAATAAGGCGCGTTGAACACCGGAATGCCCAATGCCTGGGCACGATCTAGAGCCACCTGATTAGTGCCGATGCAGAAGCAGCCGATCGCCTGCAAATGCGGCGCGGTTTGCAATACGGCATCGCTCAACTGCGTACGCGAGCGGATGCCGACCACGTCGGCGCGTTGCAGGGCATCTGCCAGCGCATCGCCTTCAAGCGCACCCGGCAATAGTTCAACGCGGGCAAATCCCGCCTGTTTCAGGGTAGTAACAGCATTTTGGTGGACGCCTTCCAGCAGCAGGAAGCGGGTATCTTGGTGTGGCATGGTTTGTATCCGTTTTTTAATGAAGCTTGAAGCGGATTATAGACCCTCGCTCCCGCCTGTGCAGCGACAAAGCCGCTCCCGTCCGCTTGAGCGAATCTCAGGCACTCTGCAAAACCACCCAGCAGCGGCTGAAATCGCGAGCGGCGAGATCCTGGCGGCGAATCCACACATAGAGACGGCCATTGCCATGCCAGTGCATGGCGCAGCGGTCGTCGCTGTCAATCTGCAACAGCAGCAGCCAGTCTGCTGCACCCGCCGTGAAGCTTTCTTCCAGTTGTGACACCGTCGCCGCGCGGTAGGGAATACCGTGGCTGGCAAGCTGGCATTGCAGCTCCATCGCTCCCTGAATATTGTCGGAATGGCCGAGCAGTTTGTGCCGTTTTTCGCCAGTGAATTTATCCCAGCGCTCCCACCAGGCGACATTTTCAAAGTCTTCCCACCAGTAATCGCGCATCAACCAACATTCGCGGTCGGGGATTTCCCAGCGTCTGCCGCATTGCAGTGCCGCTGCCGGGAAATGCCAGCCTTCCGGCGCATAACGCCTGAGCAGGAAAGCGCGGTCGCCGTCGTAGAACCACACGCGGAAACCATCGCGGTCTTGCGGCTCGCTCCCCCAGCCGCTGTCCACGCAGTCGTAGAAAAAATAGAGCATGCCGCGCTCCGGCAGCACGCTATTCATATCGAAACCCTGACAATCGGCGAAATTGATCTGCGCGACCAGCGACAGCGGCGTGTCGCCACGCATCGGCCATGCCCAGTCAAGCGGCAAATCCGCCGCGCCGCCGAGATGTGAACGGCCGAAGGGCACCTCATCTACCACCTGTGCCGTGAGCGTGACCGCGTTGCGCACATACACCTGTGCCGCCTGCCAGTAGCGGCGCAGCCCGCAGCGCAGCAGCTCCGCTTCCAGTGCACTCTTTGTCATAAACACCTCCGGAAATTCGGATGACGGTACACAAACGGATTATAGCGGATTGGACAAGCGTCCAGCGCCTGTTTATACTCTTGGACAACTGTCCAACCCTTACCACCATGCCTGATCCCGCCAAAACTCACCCGCGTGACGCTTTCATCGCCGCCGGCAAAACCCTCTACCCCCGCTACGGCTACCGCCAGCTTTCCGTGCGCCTGCTCGCCGCTGAGGCGGGACTCAGTCCGGGCATGTTCCATCACCTCTTTGCCGACAAAGAGGCGTACATCGCCGAAGTCCTGCAACACAAATACGACGAAGCCTTCGCCCAGCTCAGTCTGCACATCCGCCCCGGTCGCAGCGAACGCGACAACCTGCACGCCATGCTCACCTACCTCGCCGTCTTCGTGCGGGAAAACATCGACTGGGTTTCGCACATCTTCGCCGATGCCGCCGAAGTGCCGGGCATCCGCGACTTCATCCGCTTGCACGCCACACGCCACATTGAACTGCTCTATAACCTGCTCGATAACGCCGCACGGCGCGGCTTGCTCAAACCCGCCGCCACCGTACAGCGCAGCGGCTTCCTGATGGGGGCGATCGCTGCGCCGCTGCTTATCGGCAGCCGCATGCAGGCGACGGGCATCCTGCCGGACATCATCGCCGCCGACTTTGCCCCTGCCGTGATGAGCGACGCCGCCATCGCCGAACGCATCGACTGGGCGCTCACCGCCCTTTTCATCTAAGGAGAACCCCATGAGAAAACTCGCCTATCTGCTGCTCGTCGCCGCCCTTGCCGCTGGTGGCTGGTGGGCGTGGCGCCAGCAAGAAGCCGCCGCCCTGCCCGACTACATCGCCACCTCCAATGGCCGCCTGGAAATGAACCGCATCGACGTCGCCACCCTCTACCCGGGCCGCATCAAGGCTGTGCACGTGAACGAAGGCGACGAAGTCGCCAAAGACACCGTCCTCGTCGAACTCGCGAGCGACCAGAGTGCGGGACAACTCGCCGCTGCCCGCGCCGCGACCGAAGGCGCGGAAGATACCGTGCAGCGCGCGCAAGCGGGCATCAAACAGGCCAAACAAACCGTCGCCCGTGCCGAAGCGGAAATCGCCGCCTACCGCCAGCAACAAAAAGTCGCCAAACTCGAACTCGACAACGCCCGGCAAATGCGCCGCGACAACCTTATCTCCGTCTCCGAATACAGCAAACGCGAAGCCGACTACCAGCGCGCCGTTGCCAGCGTCAAAGCCGCCGAAGCCGCACGCGCCGAAGCGCAGGCCGCTGTCGCCCAGGTCGAAGCACAAGCCAAAGAAGCCGCCGCCGGGGTGCGCCGTGCCAAAGCGACCGCTGACACCGCCGCCGCCGCCGATGCCGACATGACCGTGCGCAGCCCGCTCGCCGCGCGCGTCGAGTACCGCCTGGTCGAGCCGGGCAACGTCGTCGGCGCAGGCAGCCGCGTCATCAGCCTGCTTGACCCCGGCGACATCAGCATGAACCTCTTTCTGCCGAGCGCCGCCATGGCACCGCTGCAAACCGGCGACGAAGCGCGCATCGTGCTGGACGGCATCAACGCCGTCTTCCCCGCCACCATCAGCTACATCGCGAGCGACGCCCAATTCACCCCGAAAGCTGTGGAAACCCCGAACGAGCGGGAAAAACTCATGTACAAAATCAAGCTGAAAATCCCGCCCGACATCGCCAAACGCTACAACCGCCTGCTCAAAGGCGGCATGACCGGCAACGGCTACGTCCGCACCGACCGCAGCCAACCGTGGCCGATCGCCCTCAATACCCACCTGCCGCTATAATAACGACCATGTAAGACAACAACACGAAATAATCGGAGGAATCATGCTATCTGCCATTTTGCACGGGAAAAAGAAAGGCACGGGACTGGCTGGCATTCGTTTAAAGATAGGCGAAACCCCAGGTGCCGAAGACGTACTGACGGCAACCATTTTTGAGCGAATTTCCTATTTGCCAGAAGAAGTCTTCAAACAATTTATCAACAACTTGCTTGGTTATGATGCTTTTGGATATTTATACGACCTGGAATTTTGGCCAAGTTGGGAGATTGAAGATTACAGAGTAGAACCGGATGTTGTTTTATTTGATGCAACGGAGCAAGTTATCATTGTAGAAGCAAAAAGATATGACAAAAGTCGGCAACAAGATGCTCATCAACTTGCTAATGAAATCCTTGCTTCTTCCAATATGAAGATTAAGAATCCTATTTTGCTTATTATTGGGGGTATGACTAATTATGATGAAAAAGAGATAAATAATATTAAAAAACAAATAGATATAGAGTTAGCAAAAAAATCATATAAAGGTAGTTATAGATTATGTGCAAAAAGTTGGCAAAATGTTTATTTGACTTTAGAACATGCCATTCAGGAGGCAATGAATACAGTATCCTTACAAAGATTACTGGCTGACATCAGAGCTGCCTACAATTGGCACGGCATTCGCCATAAACCTATGCAATGGCTGAGCGACATAAAACCTCAGCACCTAACGCATGGTGATTTCCCGAGCTTTCTTGGACAAAGAAACCCATGAAAATCTCTGCAACCTGTTTACTTAAACTATGAAAAATTCCCTTCATTTCTAGGAGAACACTCATGAATCAGCATGATATGAATCTTGTATTGCAAGATGTGAGAAAAGCCTACATTTTATTGGCAGACTATCAGCAGAGAGTAATTGAACTGATAAATTATATTAAGAAAAATCTTAATGCCGAACATTATTGCTATAACATGCCACATTCTTTTCACTGGAGTTCATTTGATAGAATTTATAATCCAGCAAATAATATAGGTTGGGATTTTTTACCCATGATAGACCTAAAGATCTTATGGCATAAGACAAAAAATGTTCCTGATGGTGAAGAATGGCAAAACAATGTCCAACAAGGTGATTTAGTTTTCGTTATAAATATTGCTAGCAATGAAAATAAGAATGGGGAATTATCTGCTATTGAGAGTAAAAGTGAGTTATACATTTATATCTATCAATGCCTAAAGTATAAACGTAAGAAAAACTGGTATAATGATGTATGGGATCGTAGCCGTAATAATCTTAAATTTGAGGAGATTATTATTTACAAAGATGAAACAGGAGAAATTGAATACCAGATTTATGGCGAAAGATTGGATCTGTCGCAAATGTATGATGAAGAGGGTGTCAAAGAATTACTTGACGCATTCAGACAACGTGCTTCTGCGAAACTGGGACAGAAAATTTGAAGACCGTGCTTATGCGGGGGAATCTGCCACTATTCGAGTGAGATAACCACGAACTTTATCGCAAGAACAAAAGCCCCTCACCCTGTGGGTAAGGAGTTTGGGGTGGGGGTTAGGAAAAAACGGGCGAAGCCCGACAAAACCCCGCCAAGCGGCGCAAACACAGGAACCGTCAAGCGGCGTTAATGCTGGATCTATCAAGCGGCGTAGTTACTGGCTCTGCCAGGGAGCGCGACATCTTCCCCTGTTTGCGGCAATGACCCCCCGCTATACACTGGCGTGAATAAACCGTAACCGGGAGAACATCATGCACCACCATACCCGCCTGCCGCTGCTGCTCATCGCCGCCCTGCCGTTTGCCGCGCAAGCCCGCTTGCACAAACAATACGACGTCGCCGATCACAATTATCCCGTCCCGGCGGAAAACGTCCTTTGGATCGCGCCGGATGCCGCCGCCGGTGGTGACGGCAGCCGCAACAAACCGTTCAACACCATCAATGCCGCCCTGAGTAAGGCACGCGACGGCACGACCGTCATCCTGAAAAGCGGCATCTACCGCGAGCCGCACTTCTTCATCACCCGCAACCGCATCACCCTGCAAGCTGAGCCGCACGGCGAAGTGTGGCTGAAAGGCAGCGACATCGTCCCCGCTGCCCGCTTCGAAAAAGAAGGCGGCCTGTGGAAAGTCACGGGCGACTTCCAGAACTTCTGCCACGTCTGCACCGTCAATGCCAACCCGTCCAAAGAAGGCGTCGCTGCCTACCCCGAGCAAGTCTTCATCAACGATCGCCCGCTGACCCAGGTTGGCAGCAAAGCTGAAGTCAAAGCCGGCACCTTCTACGTTGAAGACCAGACCCCGACCACCACCCTCGAACCCGACAACAATCTGAGCGGCTACCGCCTCGGCGCGCAGGACGCCATCACTTATTACCTCGGCAGCGATCCCAACCAGGGCACCGTGGAAATCAGCGAACGCGCCCGCGCCTTCACCGCCACCGGCAAACGCCTCACCATTCGCGGCATCAATATCGCCCACTACGCGCCACACCAGTCCTGGGCGCTCAAAGGCGATCCGCGTCTCGGCGATTTCAGCGGCCCCGTCACCCTCAGTATCAACGGCGACGACAGCATCATGCAGGACGGCATCATCGCGCAAAACAGCAACACCGCCGTCTTCGTGGACAAAGCACGCCGCGTCCGCCTTAAAAACCTCCGCGCCATCGACAACGGCGCCACCGCCATCGGCATGAACCGCGCCCACGGCAGCAGTATCGAAGACAGCTACTTCCGCAACAACAACACCGCCGGCAACCTCATGGCCGATTGCGGCGCCTACTGCACCATCGGTCACGCCAAAATCACCCACGCCCGCGACACCATCTTCCGGGGCAACATCGTTGACGACAGCGGCGATATCGCCTATCGCCCGCCCGCTTACTGGTGCGACGAAGGCTGCATCAACACCAAAATCACCAACAACTTCTTCACCGGCGTCTCGACCGCGATGATGTACGAGGTCTGCGACAGCGGCATCCTCGCTTCCAATATCGTCGAAAACAGCGACAGCGGCATCTACCTCGCCGGTTCCAGCAACAGCCGCATCTACAACAACACCTTCTCGCGCGTTTTCAACCCGCTCAATCTCAAAGAAGAACCGCGCATCGGCGGCTGCAACTACTACAAAAACGGTCGCTGCCTGAGCGAAGAACCCTGGTCGAAAGAACAGGGACTGAGCTGGGACACCACCGACTTGCAGGTCTATAACAACATCCTCTCCTCGCGCAAAATGCAGGGAACCGACGGCTATCGCGCCATCCCGGTGCGCACCGAAGGTTACGACGACCCGGACGGTGGCCGCATTTACAGCAACGACATGTTCAGGGGAATGGACTATAACGCCTACTACCGCAGCGACCTCGCCCGCGAACCCTACCTGATGAACTGGGACCTCGCAGACGTGCCGGGCGCCAACAACCTCCGCTTCATGCGCGCGAGCGACATCGCCGCCCAGGCACGCGTCAACAAAAAAATTCACGGTTTAGAGCGGCACGCCCTCGACCTTTTCGGCAGCACGGCGGAGAACCCCTACTTCACCCACGAAGCGGCGGATAACCAGAGCCGGCAAAGTAACTATCGCCTGCGCAGTGACAGCCCCGCCAAAGGCAGCGGCAAAGCCCTGCCGCTTGACATCGCCCGCGCCATCGACCCCAGCGGCAGACAAATCAAATCCGGCGTGGCGGTAGATCGTGGCGCCTTGCTGAACGTGCTAATGGATGCCGGCGGTGCTGCCGCCCCCGCAGGCGGCGCCGTCGCCCCGTTGCCACCGGATAGCCCCCGGAACACCGCCCAACACACCGCATATGGCACCTCGGGCGATAGCACCGCAGACAGCAGCACTGCCCCGCTGCCCTACCGCCTCAGCAACGACAATCCTCTCACCGGCAACGGCCACGACGGCAGCAGTAACAATGCGGGCGGACAAGCGCTCACCATCAATGGCCGCAATGACAATGCCACCACCACGACCGCCGCAAGCGGCACGAGGGGACATCTGCCGGATAAGACCCTGCCGCGATACGACCGCATCCGCCCTTACAGCGAAGGCTTCGCCGCCGTCGAGAAGAACGGTCGCTGGGGCTTCATTGACCGCAAAGGACGCGAGACCGTCAGACCGCAGTATCAGGACGTCCTCGCCTACGGCGAATCCCGCGCAGCGGTGAAAAAAGATGGCCGCTGGGGCTTTATCGATACCACAGGCAAAGAAACCGTCAAACCGCAGTACGACACCGTCTGGTCATACAAAGACGGCCGCGCCACCGTAGAAAAAGACGGCGCGCGCTACACCCTCGACCCCAATGGGCGCCCGCTGGTACCGTAGGCCACCGCCCTGCCCTGCCTTGTGACGAAGCACTCAACGGCAAACGCCGCTTCGCCCCAGGCGGGGTAAAAACGGGCTTCTTACCAGGCGCTCCGCCCGCTGTCGCGAAAAGAATGTTGCTTGTCACGCGCACACAGGCAGAGGCGTTGCACGCTCGGTAAAGTCATGGCAAACCGCAATGAACGGAGGTTGCCATGCCAAGGTCCAACATCAGTTTCAGCTTCAGTCGCCGGCGCCGCATTTATCGCGCCCTGAGCAAGCGGCTGGCCAATGCCGACCTGATTCCCGCCCAGCAACAATGGACGTGGTACAACATCTTCGCCTTCTGGATGTCTGACGTGCACAGCGTCGGCGGCTACATCTTCGCCGGCACCCTGTTCTCGCTTGGCCTTACCTCCTGGCAAATCTTCCTCGTCCTCATCGGCGGCATCTGGGTAGTGATGCTGCTCGCCAACCTCATCGCCCGCCCCAGCCAGTTAAGCGGCGTGCCCTACCCCGTCGTCTCGCGGATGCCTTTCGGCGTGTACGGTGCCAATATCCCCGCCATGCTGCGCGGCATCATCGCCATCGTCTGGTACGGCATCCAGACGTATCTCGCCTCGGTCGCCCTCGCCATCATCCTGCTCAAATTCTTCCCCGGACTCGCTTCCCTGCAAGAAGATCGCTTCCTCAATCTTTCTTATCTCGGCTGGCTCAGTTTCGCCATCATGTGGAGCATGCAGACGGCGCTGTTCCTGATGAAGATGCAGGCCATCAAGGTCTTTCTCGACTGGGCGGGGCCGGCGGTATATGTGGTGATGTTCCTGCTGATGGCCTGGATTGTGCACCGCGCCGGCTGGGAAAACATCAACTTCAATCTCTCCACCCATCGGCTCAACTTCGGCCAAACCATCGTCGCCATGCTGGCCGGCATGTCGCTCATCATCAACTACTTCGCCGGACCCACTCTCAACTTCGGCGACTTCTCGCGCTACTGCAAAAACATGAAAGAGGTGCGCCGGGGCAATTTCTGGGGACTGCCGGTGAACTTCACCTTCTTCTCGATGATTGCCGTGATCACTATCAGCGGCACACCGCTGGTTTTCGGCAAAGTCATTGAAGACCCGCTGGAAATCGTCGCCCATATCGATAACGTCACCATCGCCCTGCTGCTCACCTTCACCTTCGTCACCGCCACCGTCGGCATCAACATCGTCGCCAATTTCGTCTCCGCCGCCAACGACATCTCCAACCTCTACCCCGGCAAAATCAGCTGGCGCAAGGGCGGCATGATCGCGGCCGTCGTCTCCACCCTCATTACCCCCTGGAACCTCTACAACTCGCCGGAAATTATCCACTACACCATCGACATGCTGGCGGCGACTGTCGGCCCGATGTACGGCATCTTCCTCGTGGATTATTACCTGCTGAAAAAACAGGAAATCCACGTGCCCGATCTCTTCCGCGACACCCCGGAAGGCCAATACTGGTATCGCGGCGGCGTCAATCCGGCGGCAGTCAAGGCGCTCATTCCGGCCTCGCTGCTCAGTATCTGCTGCGTCATCATCCCCGGTCTGAGCATCCTCGCCAAAATGCCCGGTATCGAAGCCCTGAAAATGATCAGTAACTTCTCGTTGCTGATTGCCATGGTCGCCAGCGGCTGGCTGTATTACTACTACTCGACCCGGCCAACATCCCGTCGCTGACCGCTCACCGCCCGTCCTATGCGGGCGGTTTTCCTTTTGCCGGGCGGCATCGCGCCGGAAAGCGGCGATACAATGATTGCCTGTTTTATTGAAAACCACAGGAATCCCATGCACCCGACCGAGCATATGCACGAGCTGCTGGCCGCCCTCGAACTCGCCCTGCTGGAAAGTGGCCGCTGGAGCGAGGAAAGCCCAGATGACACTGCCCTGGCCAGCACTGAACCCTTCTGCATCGACACCCTGCACTTCCACGAATGGCTGCAATGGGTGTATATCCCGAAGATGCGCGCCTTTATCGCCGCCCATGCCGCCCTGCCCGAACGCAGCGGACTGCTGCCGATGGCGGAAGAAGCCTGGAAAAGCGATGCGCATACCAGCGACGGACTGCTACTGGTGGTGCGCGCGCTGGATGCCCTGGTCAACGGCGATGCCGATTACGCACAACACCTCGCGCTGGTTGAGCGACGTTACCGCCGACATTAAAAACGGCGGCACGTTACCCTGAGGGCGCGGGCGATGACAGGACAAAAACGCGATAAGCGGAGTAAATACTGGGTCCGCCAAGCGGCGTAGTTGCCAGGTTCACGCACCAAGCGGCGTAAATGCTGGATTTTCATCCCCCCTTCCGCCCTCCGGGCACCTTCCCCCGCAAGCGGAGGAAGGAATCTTTCGTGCCAAGTGGCGTAAATACCGGGCTCATCAAGCGGCATGGTTGCGGGGCTTCGCATTCAAGCGGCGTAAATACTGGATTTTCACCCCCCCTTCCGCCCTCCGGGCACCTTCCCCCGCAAGCGGGGGGAAGGAATATTTCGTGCCAAGCGACGTAAATGCTGGCCTCGCCAAGCGGCGTCGTTACTGAGTTCGCTTCAAGCGGCGTAAATACTGGATTTTTATCCCCCCCTTCCGCCCTCCGGGCACCTTCCTCCGCAAGCGGGGGAAGGAATCTTTCGTGCCAAGCGGCGTAAATGCTGGCCTCGCCAAGCGGCGTCGTTACTGGCTTCGCTTCAAGCGACGTAAATACTGGATTTTCATCCCCCCTTCCGCCCTCCGGGCACCTTCCCCCGCTTGCGGGGGAAGGAATCTTTCGTGCCAAGCGGCGTAAATGCTGGCCTCGCCAAGCGTCGTCATTACTGGGTTCGCTTCAAGCGACGTAAATGCTGGCCTCGCCAAGCGACGTAAATGCTGGATTTTTATCCCCCCTTCCGCCCTCCGGGCACCTTCCCCCGCTTGCGGGGAAAGGAATCTTTCGTGCCAAGCGGCGTAAATACTGGCCTCGCCAAGCGGCGTCGTTACTGGGTTCGCTTCAAGCAGCGTAAATACTGGATTTTCATCCCCCCTTCCGCCCTCCGGGCACCTTTCCCCGCAAGCGGGGGAAGGAATCTTTCGTGCCAAGCGGCGTAAATGCTGGGCCCATTAAGCGGCGTCGTTACTGGCTTCGCTTCAAGCGGCGTAAATACTGGATTTTCATTCCCTCTTCCGCCCTCCGGGCACCTTCCCCCGCAAGCGGGGGAAGGAATCTTTCGTGCCAAGCGGCGTCGTTACTGGGTTCGCTTCAAGCGGCGTAAATACTAGCCCCGCCAAGCGGCGCGAGCACATTCCGGTACGCACATAAAAAAACCGACGCCTCAGCGTCGGTTTTTTGTCGTTAGTTGTCTTCCGTCCCGCTACCGCTGCCCATGCTATGCACAATAGCGTCGTTATCGCGCCAGTTGTCTTTGACTTTGACGTGGTTGCGCAGCATCACTTTTTTTTCCAGCATTTGTTCGAGTTCTTCGCGCGCGCGCTGGCCGATGAGGCGCAGGGTCTGGCCGCCTTTGCCGATGACGATGCCTTTCTGGCTGGCGCGTTCAACGAGGATGGTGGCGTCAATGTCCACCAGGCGTTCGCTTTCCTGGTATTGGTCGATGATGACGCCGAGGGCGTAGGGGATTTCCTGGTGCAGGTAGCGGAAGATTTTTTCGCGGATGATTTCCGCCGCCATGAAGCGCATCCCCGCTGTGGTGATGTGGTCTTCGGGGTAGATCCACGGCTGTTCGGGCAGGAGCGGGATGAGCGTTTTTTCGAGATCGGCGAGATTTTGTTCGTGCAGGGCGGAGACGGGAATGATGGCCTGCCAGTTGCCGCGTTCATGGATGCGGGCGAGTTCGGGCATCAGCGCACTTTTGTCGCGCAGACGGTCGATTTTGTTGAGGATTTGCAGTACGGGTTTGCTTTGTTTTTGCAGGGCGTCGGCGATGCGGTCGTCTTCGTCCGTCCAGTTTCCCGCTTCGCTGACGTGCAGGATGAGGTCAACGTAGTCCATGCTTTGCCAGGCGGTGCGGTTCATGTGGCGGTTGATGGCTTTGTCGCGGTTTTGGTGGATGCCGGGGGTATCGACGAAGATGAGCTGGTTATCGCCGCTGCTGTGGATGCCGAGCAGGGCATGCCGCGTGGTTTGCGGTTTGCGGCTGGTGATGGCGATTTTCTGGCCGAGGAGGTGGTTGATGAGGGTGGATTTGCCGACGTTGGGGCGGCCGACGACGGCGATGTATCCGGCGCGTTGGGTCATGGTTTGTTCCTGTATTGGGCGAGTAGTTCGGCTGCGGCCTGCTGTTCGGCTTTTTTGCGGCTGCTGCCATGTGCTTCGGCAATGTATTCGCCGCTGGTGGCGCGGATTTGGAATTCGCGCGCGTGTTCGGGGCCGCTTTCGCTGATGATTTGGTAGTCCGGCAGCGGCAGGCCGCGGCCTTGCAGGTGTTCTTGCAGTTGGGTCTTGGGGTCTTTGAGCGGGGTGGCGGTCTGCGGCAGGGCGACGAGTTCCGGGGCGATTAGCGCAAGGGTGACGCTTTCGCAGGTGGGGTAGTCGCTGTCGAGATACACGGCGGCGATGAGCGCTTCGACGGCGTCAGCGAGGATGGAGGCGCGCCGTGCGCCGCCGGTTTTGAGTTCGCCTGAGCCAAGGCGCAGGTATTCGCCGAGGTTGAGGCGGCGGGCAACGCCGACCAGGCTGTCTTCTTTGACGATGGTGGCGCGCAGGCGGGTGAGGTCGCCTTCGGGAACGGCGGGGCGGTTGTTGTAGATCCAGATGCTGCTGATGGTTTCCAGCAGGGCGTCGCCGAGGTATTCGAGGCGTTCGTTGTGTTTGGCGCTGTGGCTGCGGTGGGTCAGGGCGCGGGTAAGGTGGTCAGGGTCGCGGAAGGTGTAGCCGAGCGCTTTTTCGATAGGGTGCATGGTGTGTGGTTGTCTCGTTTAGGGGCTTGTATCCGGGAGGGAATCTGTGTTGGCGCGCCCCGTCGTGCTATCTGTCTTCGGCGCGCTGTTTTCCCGGCCCAATACCCAGGTTTGTTATCAGGTGCTGGTGTCGGGGTTGTCCCAGTCGTCATCAACGCCGATGAGCCAGTTCAGGGCGGCGTGGCGTTCGACGATGACGTCGTCGTCAAGGCCTGCGGGTGCTTCTCTGCCGTTCAGGTAGGCATCGCGGGTCGCCCAGTGGTAGCGGTAGATGAGGTCGGCCTGGTCAAGGATGTCTTCGATAGGCCGCAGGCGGACGGTTGTCATGAAGGAGGCGAAGTCCTGGTGATCGAAAACGGCTTGGCAGGCGGCTTCGCAGTCTATGGTGTGAGCGGGGTAGTCGAGTTCGGGGATGATGCCCAGCGCCCAGAGGAGTGTCCAGTAGGCTTCGTACTTCCAGGTCATTTTGGTGATTTCGGCTTCGCCGCCAGCGCCGTTGTAGATGGTGTTTTCCTCGGCGGTCAGGGCATCGTTGAGTTGGTAGCGTGCCAGTATGTGTTGGTATTTGTCGGCAACGGACGGGGTGTACTCGCCGTTGTAGCGGTCGAAGGCGGCCTGGATGGTAATGAGGCAGGCGATGGCGCGTCGGGCGATTTCTTCGGCGCTGCGCACGCGCGCCTCGCTGGCGTCTTCGATGACGGGTAGCCAGTCGATGTAGGGGACGCCGTGTTCTTGCAGGATAGCAATGGAGGCTTGTTTGCGTTGTTCAGGGGTTTTCATGTTGTTATGGCGGAATCCGCGTAGTTGTCTCGCTTGGCGCCTTTTAGGGTCTAGTGAATGGTTTTGCCGATGTGGTTGCACTCACCCTTGCCAAGCAGGCAGTTGCTGTTCATCCAGATAACGGTCGCTTTGCCGACGAGGTTGGCTTCGGGGACGAAGCCCCAGGCGCGGCTGTCTTCGCTGTCGTCGCGGTTATCGCCCATGACGAAGTAGTGGCCTTCGGGGATGGTGAGGCTGCCTTCAACCATGCCGGGGCGGGTGTTCGGGTGTTGCGGGTAGAGTTGGGCGAGGTGTGCGCGGCCGCCGAGGGTTTCTTTGTAGGTAACGGCGGGGATGGTGATTTTCAGGCCGCCTTCGTACTCGCGGGTGATTTCGCGGGTTTCGCCGACGGGTTCGAGCGGTTGGGCTTCGCCGTTGATCCAGACTTGGTCGTGGTCATAGCGGATGTGGTCGCCGGGCAGACCGATGACGCGTTTGATGTAGTGCAGCGAGGGGTTTTGCGGGTAGCGGAAGACGATGACGTCGCCGCGCTGCACGCTGCCGGTCGGGATGATGGTGCTGCGCAGTACGGGCAGTTTGATGCCGTAGCTGTATTTGCTGGTGAGGATAAAGTCGCCGTCGTAGAGGTTCGGCTCCATCGAGCCGGAGGGAATGCGGAACGGTTCCCAGAGGAAGGAACGGATGAACCACACGGCAAAGAGCACCCAGAACATGCCGCCGAAGAATTCGATGAATTTTTCCTGCGGGTAAACGGGGTGTTTCAGCCAGTAGAGTTCGCCGCCGCTGAGAGGCTCGCCGTTCGTGAGTTTATTTTGCGCGCTGTCGAAGGCTTTTTGGTGTTTGCGCGGTACGCCACGCCGGCTTTGCAGCACGGTGGCGAGACGGTTGGCGTAAGTGAGGCGGTCATTGGGGCTGATGTCATCCCGCTTGAAGGCGCGGTAGAGCCGTTTGCGGGTTTTGCGGTAGCTGTGGCCGTCGATGAGGTAGAAGACGAAGCAGACGAGGACGGTGATGGTGAGGATCAGCTCGAAGTGGGTCATGAAGGCACCCAGTATCTGCTGCAAATAGTTCATGTGTGTTTCCTTGTTAGTTACTGTTGTTATCGACTTTGAGGACGGCGAGGAAGGCCTCTTGCGGGATTTCCACGCTGCCAACCTGTTTCATCCGTTTTTTGCCCGCTTTTTGTTTTTCCAGCAGTTTGCGTTTGCGCGAGACGTCGCCGCCGTAGCATTTCGCCAGCACGTTTTTGCGCAGCGCTTTCACGGTCGAGCGGGCGATAATCTGGTTACCGATGGCCGCCTGGATGGCGACTTCGAACATTTGCCGGGGGATGAGATCGCGCATGCGTTCCACCAGTTCGCGGCCACGTGTCTGCGCGTGTTCGCGGTGGATGATGATGGAAAGGGAATCGACTTTGTCGCCGTTAATCAGCACGTCGAGGCGGACGAGGTTGGCCGGCTCGAAGCGGCGGAATTCGTAGTCAAAGGAAGCAAAGCCGCGCGAGACGGATTTGAGGCGGTCGAAGAAATCAAGCACCACTTCGCTCATCGGCATTTCAAAGTGCAGCTGCACCTGGTGTCCTGCGAACTGCATATCCTTTTGCACGCCGCGTTTTTCGATACACAGGCCAATGACCGCGCCGAGATAGTCTTTCGGCACGAGGATGTTGGCGATGATGATCGGCTCGCGGATTTCGGCGATGTGGTTGGTCGGCGGCAGTTTGCTGGGGTTGTCGATGTGGATGGTTTCCCCGGCGGTGGTTTCGACTTCATAAATGACCGTCGGCGCGGTGGTGATGAGGTCAAGGTCGTATTCGCGTTCGAGGCGTTCCTGCACGATTTCCATGTGCAGCATCCCCAGGAAACCGCAACGGAAACCGAAGCCGAGTGCCTGCGAAGTTTCCGGTTCGTAAAAGAGCGAAGCATCATTCAGGCGCAGTTTGGCCAGCGCCTCGCGCAGATCTTCATAATCATCCGATTCGACCGGAAAGAGACCGGCAAAAACGCGCGGCTGCACCTTCTGGAAACCGGGCAGGCGTTCAGCGGTAGGACGGGCAGCGTCAGTCAGGGTATCGCCGACGGGCGCACCGTTGATATCCTTGATACCGGCGATGACGAAGCCGACTTCGCCCGCGCGCAGTTCGTTGCGATCCTGCGCTTTCGGGGTAAAAATGCCGAGTTTGGTGATGAGATGCTCGTCGCCGCTGCTCATCACGCGCATCTTCTGCCGCACTTTCAGCGTGCCGTCAAACACGCGCACCAGCGACACCACGCCGACGTAACTATCGAACCACGAATCGATGATGAGCGCCTTCACCGGCGCATCGGGGTCGCCCTGCGGCGCGGGGATCTTCTCGATGATCTGTTCCAGCAGTTCCTCAATGCCCACGCCCGTTTTCGCGCTGACTTTCAGCGTCTCCGACGTATCCAGGCCGATGATTTCCTCGATTTCTTCCATGACGCGTTCCGGCTCGGCGCTGGGCAGATCAATCTTGTTAAGGACGGGCAGCACTTCCAGATTCTGCTCAATGGCGGTGTAACAGTTGGCAACCGACTGCGCCTCGACGCCTTGCGCCGCGTCCACCACCAACAGCGCGCCCTCGCAGGCATAGAGCGAACGCGAGACCTCATAAGAAAAATCCACATGGCCGGGGGTGTCGATAAAGTTGAACTGATACGTCTGTCCGTCCTTCTTCGAAGTGTAATTGAGCGAGACGCTTTGCGCCTTGATGGTAATGCCGCGTTCCCGTTCCAAATCCATGGAATCAAGAACTTGCGCTTCCATTTCGCGCTCAGACAGGCCGCCGCACATCTGGATGAAACGGTCGGAAAGGGTGGATTTGCCGTGATCGATATGGGCGATGATGGAAAAATTGCGAATGCGCTCAAGCATGGGCGTAGTGTCTGGGTAATGGGAAGGGGCGGCATTATACAGCGGGGGTCAAGTGAAGCCACAGCAGGCGGCAGCTCTCGTTTCCTATGCCGCTCCCATTCGCTACTTTGCACGGCACGGGGGGAAAACACTTTCGGCGCTGTGACGATGTGCAACCTCGGCGACAACCGGATGTACCACATCAGGAGAAGTTGCCCGCAGCGTTTCGTAAACCCGATGTTTCCCCGCTTAGCGGTGCTAATCATTCACCGCAAAATCGGACAATGGCTGTTTTCAAATGGTATCTGTTTCAACTCACAACCGCTACACCATGCGCCTTGCGCACTGGCTAACCGTTTTTTGTTTCAACTCACAGCCGCCCGAAGGCGGCTGCGGGGAGGTGCAGCATGATGTGCGAGATAGTCAGGGTTTCAACTCACAGCCACCCGAGGCGGCTGCCTGCCCGGCCATTTGTCGGCGGCACGGATGCCGGGGTTTCAACTCACAGCCACCCGAGGCGGCTGCTCTCCACATCAAAATCGGCGAAAAATCAGTTAATTACTAATATCCTTTCGCTAACCTATTCCGACGTCAGAGAGTTTGGAAAGTATAGCGCCCGCTTTTGCGCCATACAGCCCTATAAATAGCCCTGTTATTAAAGAACTGCCGCATTCGCTAATCTGCCCGCCTTTTCATGAGAACCAATGGTTAGCGCGTTAAATAATCAGCGTATCCTTGAACACATCCACGGCCGGCTTCGCACCATGATGTTCCACTTTGCCCCGCCATTTGCTGCCGAGATGATAGAAACGCAGGCTATCCGTCTCGGGCTTAAAAATACCCAGCAGCCCGGCTTTTAGCTTTACCCACTGATCAGGCGCGATGTCGCATTCAAATACGGAAAACTGCACACGCACACCATAATCCTGACAAAGTTTTGCTACACGTCGCAATCGCGCCGGGCCTTCCGGATCTTCGAGCGAAATGTCGTAAGTAATCAGCATCATCATGGCCGTCTCCCGTACATCAGCGCATTAAAAACGGCGGATATTCCGCCAAATCCCCGCGCAAGTGCCGCGCCAACAGCATGGCCTGAATATACGGCAGTAGTCCGATTTCCACTTCTTCGCCTAAAAACGGATGAACGATTTTCTCCTGCTTTTTCGCCTGCAAAGCTTGGAACAAGAGCTTACGCGCCTCCGCTTTCAAGCTTACCGCGCCGCTTGCCTCGGTAACGAAATCCTGCGGTTTGATTTGCCCGCGGTTAATCAGCGACAGCACCAACCTGTCTGCCCACCATGCGCGGAATTCTTCCAAAATATCTTGCGCCAAACTGTCGCGCCCCGGTCGGTCGG
>ERZ772971.92-NODE-92-length-56585-cov-6.181620_pt1 | contig 56585 bp, 43 predicted proteins | sample MGYA00511943_ERZ772971 | MGnify/ENA primary metagenome ERZ772971 (study PRJEB29015, sample SAMEA2737929) | human oral metagenome | biome: human oral; feature: human-associated habitat; material: dental | place: China | collected 2144 ... | reverse complement strand
TCATGAAGGATTCGCCGCAGTCCTGCGGGCTGCCGCCGATCGAGCAGTGGAAGAATGACTATCCGGACGACTACGACGAAAAGACGGCCGAGAAGGATCTGACCACGAAGGAGATCTTCCTCACCTACGTGCTGAAGAACCGCCTGCTCTGGTATATCGCCATTGCCAACGTGTTCGTCTACCTCATCCGCTATGGCGTACTGAAGTGGTCGCCGGTGTACCTGAGCGAAGTGAAGCACTTCGACTTCAAGGGCACGGCCTGGGCCTATACGGTGTATGAGCTGGCCGCCATTCCGGGTACGCTGCTGTGCGGCTGGGTGTCGGACAAGGTGTTCAAGGGCAAACGTGGTCTGACGGGCTTCATCTTCATGATCCTCACCACCGCAGCCGTGGTGGCCCTGTGGCTGAACCCGGCCACGCCGGCCGATCAGGTGGCCGAATATGCCGGCAAGTCCTGGATCTACAACCCCTACCAGCTGACCGACTTCATCCTGATGACCACCGTGGGCTTCCTGATCTACGGTCCGGTGATGCTGATCGGCCTGCACGCGCTGGAACTGGCACCCAAGAAGGCGGCCGGTACGGCGGCGGGCTTCACGGGCCTGTTCGGTTATCTGGGCGGTACCGTGTCGGCGGCGGCCGTGGTGGGCTGGGCTGCCCAGCACTATGGCTGGGATGGTGGCTTCTATGTGATGATCGGGGGTGGGGTGCTGGCCGTGGTGCTGCTCTTCATCACGATGATCGAAGAGGGCCGCCACAAGGCGAAGATTCCCGAAAGTGAACGTCTGCAAAAGTGATCACAGGAGGTCATCAGCATGCAACGCAACAAGGCCATCGAACAGCTCAGGACCCACGGTGAATGGGATGTGGTGGTGATTGGCGGTGGTGCGACGGGCCTCGGGGTGGCGGTGGATGCCGCCACCCGCGGGTATGCCACCCTGCTGCTCGAAGCCCACGACTTTGCCAAGGGTACGTCCAGCCGGTCCACCAAGCTGGTGCATGGTGGCGTGCGCTACCTGGCCCAGGGCTATGTGGATCTGGTGCGCGAGGCGCTGCGCGAGCGCGGTCGTCTCTCGCACAATGCGCCGCACCTGTTCCGCAAGCAGGCCTTCATCATCCCGGGCGAAAAATGGTGGACGGCGCCGTACTACACCTTCGGCCTGTGGATGTATGACCGCCTCTCCGGCAAGCTGAGCATCGGCAAGACCCGCTATCTGGGCCAGGGCGATGCCCGCCGGCGCCTGAAGGGGGTACGTGACGACAAGGTCGGCGCCGGGGTCTGCTACTACGACGGCCAGTTCGACGACGCCCGTCTGGCGCTGTGCCTGGCGCAGACGGCCACCGACCATGGCGCCACGGTGCTCAACTACTGTGCCGTCACGGCACTGAAGAAGGGCGGCAATGGCCGTCTGGAAGGCGTGACGGCGAAGGACGAGCTGACCGGCGAGACCTTCGAGGTGAAGGCGAAGTGCGTGGTCAACGCCACCGGTGTGTTTGCCAACCCCATCCTGGGGATGGACGAGCCGCACGACAAGCCGCCCATCCTGCCCAGCCAGGGCATCCACCTGGTGCTGGACCGCGAGTTCCTGCCCGGTGAGGACGCCCTGATGGTGCCTAAAACATCGGACGGCCGCGTGCTGTTTGCCGTGCCCTGGCATGGCAAGGTGGTGGTGGGTACCACCGACACCCTGGTCAAGGATCCGTCTTACGAGCCGCTGCCGCTGGAACAGGAAATCGAGTTCATCCTGAACACGTCGTGCGACTATCTCACGAAGGCCCCCACCCGGGCCGACGTGCGCAGCGTCTACGTGGGCCTGCGTCCACTGGCCGCGCCGAAGGACGAGGGCAAGTCCACCAAGGAAGTGTCGCGCAGCCACAAGGTGGAGGTCAGCCACTCCGGCATGGTCAACATCTTCGGCGGCAAGTGGACCACCTACCGCCAGATGGCCGAGGACGGCGTGGATGCCGCCATCGGTGCCGGGCTGCTGCCGGCCAAACCCTGCCGCACGCAGGAACTGCGCCTGCACGGCTACATCGACGAGAAGCAGCACATGGACGACACGCCACTGACGCTGTATGGCAGTGACGCCATGGCCATCGGCAAGCTGATCGCCGCCGAGCCGAAGCTGGCTGATCGCATCCATCCCGCATACCCCTTCACCTTTGCCCAGGTGCAGTGGGCCATCGATGAAGAGGTCGCCCAGTCGCTGGAAGACGTGCTCGCCCGCCGCATCCGCCTGCTGTTCCTGGATGCGCGCGCCGCCGAGGCCGCCGCGCCGGCCGTGGCCGACTTCATGGCGAAGCGGATGGGCTGGAGTGACTCTCGCAAACAGGCCGAGCTGGACAGCTTCGTGAAGCTGACGAAGCAGTACCGTCTGGCTGACTGATTCGATCCTCACGAAACCTCGCCTTGCGGAACCCGGAGTGCAGTACGGCTCCGGGTTCCGTGCGTTTGTAACCGCAGCGCCAGACTGCAGGCGGACTGGCCTGGCTGCGTCCGGCACCCGATGCGGGCCGGCCATCCTGACGGCATGGGCAGGTGCCGCAAGGGTGGAGGATCATCCGCCTGGTGAGACAGGGGTCTTCAGGGTTACCCGTCCCGGTACGTATGCGATTTGTCACGGTTTTTCATTGTGGTATCCGGACAGGCCCTATACTCGCCGCGGTGGGTGATGCTGTATCCGCTGGATGCGCCGGTGCCATCTGCACGTGGCGATGTGCCGCATGTACGGCGTGCATGTAGCTGATGTACCGCATGCATCGCCTGTGCCCGTTCTGGTGCATTCGCGGGTTATGCCGCGTGTGCCGTCGTGTACGCATGCCCGGTCGCTCTGGCTGCCTGTCTGCCGGGACAGGCTGACGTGTGTACCGGCGTGTGCTTCGGACGGCCAGCACCCACAGGTCTCTGATTTTCCCGCTGCACGGAAGGCCGTGCCTCATGTCATGAAGAAACAGACTATGGACAGGTGCCTGGGGCTGGCCGCAGTGCTGGCCCTGGCTGGCGGTAGTGTGCTGGCGGCCGCCCAGGGGGCAGGTGCCGCGCAGCAGGGCCGTGCCGGCCACACGGTGACGGGGCGGGTGCTGGCCGCCGATGCCGAAACCGGCCCGCGGCTGCGGCTGGCGCAAGCCCAGGCGGACACGGCACGGGCGGCATTCGGGCGTACACCATCGGCATCTGGGAGCATGCAGCCTGAATCCGGGCATATACCATCTGTCACCGGAAGCGCCTGGGTAGTGTCCGAAGACGCACAGGCCAGCACTGAAAGCACACGGATGGCCGCCGCAGACACGCAGGCAGCCACCGGAAACACCCAGACTGCCGCCAGCAGCGACCAGACCGGCGAGGACCGGGGGCTCATCGGTGGCGTGGCCAAAAAGGCCGGAGAACTGGTGGAGAAGGCCGCCGATGCCGTCCGGAAGAAGAAAGATGACAACGTCGTGAACGACCTGCTCGGTCAGCACGACAACTACACCTTCGTCGTGCAGGCGCCGTCCGAGTTCGCGTCCAGCATCCGCAGCAGCACCCTGGTGGGCCGCTGGCAGAAGCGCAAGGACTACGACCCGGTGCAGTTCGATGGCCTCGTGGCCAGGCTGCACGACGAGGTGCTGGCCATCGTTCAGGCCGAGGGCTACTACGAGCCGGAAATCGACGTGACCTCGAAGGCGCCCAGCGAGGTGAAGGTGGTGCTGAAGCCGGGCCGGCGGACCCGGGTGGGCAGTCTCGACATCCAGGTGGAGGGCGAGGCCACGCAGAACCGGGCGCTGCGCAACATCAAACAGAAGTTCGGCATGGCCGTGGGTGCCCCCTTCGTCAGCGACGACTGGCAGAGTGGCAAGAGTGCGCTGCTCGATGTGATGAAGCGCGAAGGCTACCTGCGGGCGCGCATTGCGCGCAGTTCGGCGCAGATCAATGCACATACGGCCGAGGCAAAGCTGACGGTGGTGGTGGATTCGGGAGACCGGCTGGCCTTCGGTCCGCTGGAAATCCGCGGCCTGTCACGCTATCCGGCCAGCATCATCGAAGACCTGCGTACCTTCAGGCAGGGAGATGCCTACACCGAGGTGGCCCTGCAGCGTTTCCAGAAGCGTCTGCGTGATGCCGGCTATTTCAGCGCGGCCAGTGCGCTGCCCGACCTGATTGCGCTGCAGGAAGACACGAACCTGCAGTCCGTGCCCATCACCGTGGTGGTGGAAGAGATGCAGCGCCACCGGATGGTCTATGGTCTGGGTTACAGCACCGATGACGGGGTACGTGGCCAGGTGGGCTGGCAGGATCGCAACCTCTTCGGCCTGCAGATGGAATCGTCGGTGGTGCTCTCGCAGCGTCGCCAGCGGGCCTTTGCCAACCTGCGCACGCCCTTCGATGCCAACAACCGCTACTTCGGTTTCGGCGGGCGGCTGGAGCGCGAGAGCGAATCGGATGTCGATACGTTCAAGAGCAACGTGTACGCGGGCTACGGACACCGCGAAGACACCATCGATGCCTTTACCTCGCTGCAGCTGCAGCAGGAAGAGACGCACTTCCATAACCCCACCCGGCACAATGGCATCAAGGCGCTGGTGCTGGGCAAGGCCTGGACGCTGCAGCGTTTCGACTCCGACCTCAATCCCACGCGCGGCTATGGCGTGAAGTTCGAAATCTCCGCCGCCAGCCGCAAGGTGGTCAGCGACGCCACCTTCACGCGCTTCTACACCAGCATGGTGGGCTTGCGGCCCCTGCCGTCCCGGTCGATCTGGCGCAATGGCACCCTCGTGGGGCGGATCGAGTTCGGTGCCGTCAACTCGCACAGCATCCAGAACATTCCCAGTGACAACCTGTTCCGCGCGGGCGGCATCGGCTCGCTGCGGGGGTATGGCTACCGCTCGCTGGGGCTGAACGTCAACAATTCCATCGTCGGGGAGCGCTTCCTGGCCATCGGTTCGCTGGAGTACCAGCATCGCATCACCGACATGGTGTCGCTGGACGTGTTCTACGACTACGGCAACGTCACCAATGCCTGGCGCGACATCGATCCCGTATCGGGCTACGGCGCCGGCGTGCAGCTGCGTACGCCGGTCGGGCCGGTGAAGCTGGACATCGCCTATGGTCAGGCCATCCACCGCTATCGTCTGCACTTCTCCATCGGGTTCACCTTCTGATATGGACGACAGAAACGCATCGCTGGCGCCGGCTCCAGACCATCGTGCTGCCGCGCAGGACGCCACACCCGAGACGCTGCTGCGCGAAGGCCTGAAGCACAGCCACAGGGCGGCACGCGACATGCGCGCGGAGCAGGGCGGCGGGGTCGCTGCCGGGGGTGGTGGCAGCGGACGCGGCCGCAGGGAGCCGCCCATCCGCCATCCGCTGTGGTGGCGGATCTTCCGGTGGCTCATCCGGCTGCTGCTGGTGCTTCTGCTGGTCCTGCTGGCCGCCCTGGTGTGGCTGGGTACCGAAAGCGGCATGAGCACGGCCCTGTCGTGGACGCAGCGGCTGCTGGCCGGCCAGGGCCAGGTGCTGGCCTTCGACCGGGTGCAGGGCAACCTGTGGCGGGGTGGTGTGCATCTGGGCAGGGTGGAATGGCGCGGCTTCGATACCGTGGTCAAGGGAACGGATCTGGATCTGCGCTGGTCGCTGCGCAGCCTGCTCTCCGGCCGGGGTTACGTGCACCTGCTGTCGCTGGACACGCTGATCATCCAGCTGCCGCCCGGTGATGATTCCCCGCGCACCGATACCGACATGCCCGGCGATTTCGGTCTGCCCGTGCCGCTGGAAATCCGCAAGGTGGCGGTGAAACGGCTGGAGATCCAGCCGCATGCACAGAACGGCAAGGATGCCGAACCCTATGTCCTGCTGAAGGACATCGACGGCTGGGCCGATTACGAACTGGGTACCTATCGCATCCGTTCGCTGACCGGCAGCACGCCGTGGGGGGATGTGAAATCGGCCGCCGTGCAGATGAAGTCTGCGCCCCCGCATGCCCTGAAGGGTGAGGTGCAGGCCAATGGCTATGCCCAGCAGTGGCCGTACAACGCCAAACTCACCGTGGATGGCGACCTTGCCCGCCTGCCGGCCGTATTGAACGGCACGCTGGCCGATGGTCTGGCCAACATCCACGCCGTGGTAAAACCGCTGGGCCGGATGCCGGTGGAGAACCTGCACCTGCGGCTGGCCGACATCAACCTGCTGCGCTTCACCGCGCTGGGGTCCCTGCCCGAATCCGGCATCGACCTCGACCTCGACATCGATCCGGTCAAGGGCAAGGCCGAATACTGGCAGGGGCACATCAAGGCGGGCAACCGCCGGCCCGGCACGCTGGCTGCCAACCGCATTCCGCTGCGCAACCTGCGCTCGGGGCTGAGTTTCCGCCTGCCGTCCACCGAGCAGTGGTCGCAGCTGCACATCGCCCTGAAGGATCTGGCCATCGGCCTGCCGGTGAGCGCCGCGCATGCGGTCGCCGGCCCGACACAGGTGAGTGCGGCACAGCCCGGTACAGCCGCGACCGCTGCCTCTCCGGCAGGGAATGCCGTGTCCCGGCCGGAAACCGGGAAACCGGTGGTTGCCCGGCCCGCTGCCGGCACCGCGCCCCGGCTGCTCATCCTGTCGGACAAGGGCGAGGCCCGCATCGAGGGCAGTCTGGAGACCTGGCCCGAACAGGACATGACCGTGCCCGGCGTCACCCTGCCCCGCCTGAAGGGCGACCTGAAACTGACCGGCCTGGACCTGGCGCCACTCTGGCAGGGCCTGCCGCAGACGGCCCTCGGTGGCACGGTGAAGGTGGATGGCCAGCAGTTCCGGGTGGATCTGAACCAGCGGGCCGAACGGATGCGCGCGCTGCTGCCGGCCGATCTGCAGAAGCTGGCGGCCGACGCGCAGCTCCGGCTGGCCGGTACCCTCGACGATCACTGGCTGAAACTGTCCGAGGGGCGCGCTGCCCTGGGCGACAGCGTGGTCACCGTGGCCGGCCAGGCCTCGGTGCGGGCGCCGCTGGACCTGAAACTGGGTGGCACGCTGCGCCGGCTGGACCTGGCCCAGTGGCTGCCGGCCGATCTGCCGGTGGACCCGGCCTGGCGGCAGGGTACCCTGGGGGCCGACTGGTCGCTGGACGGCCGCCTGCAGGGACCGGACCAGAAGGCCAATGTGGCCCTGAAACTGGTGGACAGCCAGGTGGCCGGCCAGCCCCTGACCGGTGGCGTACGCGCGCATGCCGAGCTGGATGCCCAGTGGCAGCCGCAGCTGCTGGACGGGCTGGAGCTGACGCTCGCCCATGGCACGGCCAATCGCCTGCAGGCGAAGGGGGCGCTGGGCCGGGCGAAGGACGTGCTGAAGCTGGACGTGGCCCTGTCGCGGCTGGCGGCCCTGGACAGCCGCCTTGCCGGAGTGCTGAACCTGGACGGCCAGCTGACCGGCCGTTTCGACGACCTGAATGCGCGGCTCAGCGGCCGTGCCACCGACCTGGGCTGGCTCGGGCGCAACGAGAAGGGGGAACCTTCCCGCCTGGGCCTGAAGGAGCTGAAGCTGGACGCCACGGCGCCGCTGTCGCTGCTGCATCCCGACGGCCTGAACGATCCGCTCGATCTGGTGCTGGCCGCCCAGCAGCTGACCCTGGGTGACCAGAAGCTGGACGCCGTCAACGTGGGCCTGAAGGGATCGCCTGCGCAGCATCATCTCAGTGTGGGTGGCCGCATGGGCAAGGACCGCTTGCAGGTACGGCTGGATGGTGCACTGTCGCTGCCCCGCAATGGGCCGGTCTACCGCGCCATGCTCGATACCGTGGATCTCAGTGGCCGCACCAGTGTGCGGCTGGCCGATCCGGCGCCGATGGTGCTGACCGCCAACCAGCTCACGCTCGATGATTTCAGCCTCTCGGCCCTGGGTGGCCGGGTGAACCTGAAGCGCCTGCTGCTGGACTGGACCGGACCGCTCAAATACGAAACCGTGGGCCAGCTGGATGGCCTGACCCCGCTGGAACTTCACCAGCTGCTGGGCCTGGATGGCCAGCGTGAGCTGGAGGTGCTGCAGGGGGTGCGCAGCCGGGGGCAGTGGCAGCTGCGTGGCCAGGGCGCGGATGCCCTGTATGGCGATATCCGGATGTCCATCTACGAGCAGGCATCCGCCGGCCAGAAGAAACGCCTGGGTCTGCGTGCCGACAACGGTGCCCTCATCCGCTTCGATGGCCGCAAACTGGATGGCAAGGCCAGACTGGACATCCCGTCCATCGAGCTGCTCAACCTGTTTGCCGGGCCCGACATGGCCTTCGATGGCTCGCTGCATGTGGATGGCACCGTCACCGGTACGCTGGACAGCCCGCTGGTCGATCTGGCCCTGCGCGGCAACGAGCTGTCGGTGCTGCAGCGCTCGGCCGGCATGCGGCTGTCGGGGGGTACGCTGGATGCACGCCTCGACAGCCAGGGCCTGCGCCTGAAACAGCTGCGCTTCTCGGCCGGCAAGGGCAGCCTGCTGCTGCGGGGCGCGGCCCGTCTGGTGGACCGTGGCGACCCGAAACAGGCCGAGGCCCGCCAGAAAACGGCCTGGGCCGCCCTGATGGAGCAGAGCGTCAAAAACGTGGGCAAACCGCCCTCGCTGCTGCCGATGGAAGGCGCGTTCGACGTGACGCTGGACCACTTCCTCGTGCCGGTCGGGCCGGGGCAGCGCGTGACCATTTCGGGTGCCACCCGGCTGACCAGCAACCACGTGGGGCTGATCCTGGCCGGTGACATGGCGGTGGACGAGGGGCTGATCGAACTGCAGGGCTCCTCGGCGCCCACCCTGCCCAATGATGTGAAGGTGACGGGCGAGCAGATTCCGCAGGACCAGCCCGAAACGGCCGGCACCGAACAGAGCCTGCGCATCGCCAGCGATCTGGTCGTCAAGATGGGCGACAAACTGAAGATCAACGGCATGGGGGTGGAAGCCCGCCTGGGCGGCAGCGTACAGGTGCGCGGCTTCCTGCCTGCCGAGCCGGCGCTGGTCGGACTGGTCAAGATTGCCGAGGGCAGTTATCAGGCCTACGGGCAGAACCTGCAGTTCACCAAGGGGCGCATCCGCTTCAATGGCCCGGTCGACAACCCGTCGCTGGACATGGAGGCCAAGCGGCCCTTCGTCCCGGTGGATGTGGGTCTGAGCATCACCGGGACGGCCCAGAATCCGCAGGTGGCGCTGTACTCACGGCCTTCCATGTCGGAAAACGACAAGCTCTCCTGGCTGGTGCTGGGCGTGCCGGCAGAAGAGGCGGGCGGTGGTGCCCAGGCACTGGCCCTGCAGCAGGCAGGTTCCCTGCTGCTGGGGGGCAACGATGGGGTGCGTGGTCCGTCGATTGCCGAACGCCTGGGCCTGGACGTGCTGAACTACGGCTATGCCTCCGATGCTTCCGCGCAGGCCGGCGTGCAGAACACCATGACGCCCAAGGGCGTGGCCAGCGGCAGCAGCACCGACAGCAGCGCAGCCGAAACCGGCGTGGTGTCGCTGGGCAAGCGCATCAACGACCGCCTCTTCGTCAGTTACGAGAAGGGCGTGCGGGGCGTGTGGAACCTGCTGCGCATCCAGTACACGCTGGGCAAGGGCTATGTGGTCCGCGCCCAGAGCGGCACGGAGAACTCGCTGGACATCCTGCGTTCGCGCACCTTCGACTGAGGGGCTTTGGGCGGCACATTCATGGATTTCCCTGCACGAAAAGGGCCGGTGTGCTGCCTTTCTGCGGCCATCGGTTCATAATGGCGCCCTTTGGAATCCGCTGACAGCCTGCCAGCGGACCCTTTCATCTTCCGGGGACGGCATGGTCGTGCCCCTTCCACCAGGGAACCGCTGATCCGGCACGGGCCTTGCGCCACTGCCGGCCTGATCGCCGGTTCCGCAGCAGCCGGACAACATCCGGGTACTCCATGAAATCGAAAGCATTCAGCGAAGAAGAGGTTCTCACCGTTCATCACTGGACAGACCGCCTGTTCAGCTTCACCACCACCCGCGACGAGGCCCTGCGCTTCAAGAACGGTCACTTCACCATGATCGGCCTGCCTCCGAAAGAGGGAGAACGGCCGCTGCTGCGCGCCTACAGCATAGCGAGCGCCAACTACGAAGAGCATCTGGAGTTCCTGAGCATCAAGGTGCCCGACGGCCCGCTGACCTCGAAACTGCAGCACATCAAGCCGGGTGACAAAATCATCGTCGGCCGCAAGCCCACCGGCACACTGCTGACCGACTACCTGCTGCCCGGCAAGCGCCTGTGGCTGCTGGGGACCGGTACCGGCCTGGCGCCGTTCCTCAGCGTGGCCCGCGACCCGGAAACCTACGACAAGTACGACCACGTCATCGTGGTGCATGGCGTGCGCCAGGTCAACGAGCTGGCCTACTACGACCTGTTCACGAAGGACCTGTTCGAGCACGAGTATCTGGGCGAGATCGTCCAGGGCAAGCTGCTCTACTACCCCACCGTCACGCGTGAACCGTTCCGCAACCAGGGGCGCATCACCACCCTCATCGAGAACGGCAAGCTCAACGCCGATCTCGGCCTGCCCGGCTTCAACCGCGAGGAAGACCGCATTATGATCTGCGGCAGCCCCGACATGCTGCGCGACCTGAAGGAGATGTTCGAGAAGCGTGGCTTCAACGAGGGCAACACCTCCGCCCCCGGCGATTTCGTCATCGAACGGGCGTTTGCCGAGCAGTAAGGTGGCTTGGGTGCCGCTGTGGCGCCCGTGCACCATATCTAGTGCCCGTGACCATTGGTAACACCTGCCCGTGGTGTAACCCCGACGAACGGTCGCCCAGCCGGTGAACGGCGAGGCTCCCCAAAAAATGTAGTAATAACAGACACTTTCGCGAGGCTCTGCAAGTGCCGGGGGCAGAGCGCGCGTTATCGTGTGTTGCAGCGCTGCGCAACATATAGCGGCGTTTGCAAAATACCAACGCTATATCTTGTGTCTGTGGCTGGCCTTTTGCCCCAGGGGCTGCCTATAATCCACCCCGTCAACGGTTCCCGGAGTGCTGCGGCGCTTCAGGAGGTGCCGACCGCAAGGCCGGTGTCTTCAGGGACGGGGTGTCGATGCGGCATCGGGCCTGCCCGTGCCCTGCGATGCCCCGAAGAGGGAAGCCGGTGCGGTTTCGCGGAACAGCGCGATGTTCTGCGAAGGCCAAGGCCGGCGCTGCCCCCGCAACTGTAGGCGGCGAGTGAAGGGTGCATGACCACTGGATTCCAATCCGGGAAGGGCGCCCCGATACGATGACCCGCAAGCCAGGAGACCTGCCGTGACCGGGATGTCCCGGAGGCTTCGAACGCGCTGCTGCCTGTCTGTCGACGCAGCGCGCATCGGGGATCCGGATCCCGCTGATGAACCCCATGCGGTGGGCATGGCGCGGAAAAGGCCGGCGTGCGTGTGCACGTTGCTGCCTGCCGTCTGCTGGTGCCCGCCTCCTCAACCCTCAAGGATCTGCCAGCATGACCGTCACCGTCTATTCCAAGCCCGCCTGCGTCCAGTGCACCGCCACCACCCGCGCGCTCGACGCGAAGGGCATTGCCTACACGCTGGTCGACCTGACCCAGGACGCCGTGGCCATGGCCCAGGTGCTGGCCATGGGCTACCGGCAGGCCCCGGTGGTCATTGCCGGCGAGCAGCACTGGACGGGCTTTCGCCCCGACATGATCGGCCGTCTGGCTGCCTGATCTGCAGCGCCGGCGCCCGCGTGGTGCGGGCCAGTAGCCACTTCACCGCTATCGCCATGGCCCAGCTCTTCTACTACTCGTCCTCCTCCAGTAACACGGCCCGTTTCGTGGACCAGCTGGGCGTGGAGGCCGAGCGCATTCCCATCGAGCCGGACGAGCCCATGCCCGAACCGGATGAACCCTACGTGCTGATCAGCCCCACCTACGCCGATGGCGAAGGCAGGGGAGCCGTGGCACCGCAGGTCATCCGTTTCCTGAACGATCCCCGCCGTCGCGCCCTGCTGCGGGGGGTGATTTCCAGCGGCAACCGCAACTTCGGCATCTACTACGCCCACGCCGGGCGGGTGATTGCCGACAAGTGCAACGTGCCGCTGCTCTACCGCTTCGAGCTGGCCGGCACGTCGCTGGATGTGGAGCGCGTGCTGGAAGGGCTGGAGCGGTTCTGGGAAGCAGCAGCCGAAGCTGAAGCCGGCAACCCGGCCGGGACGCCGTTTCCCCATGAGGATGCAGCTGCCTGACAGATGCCACTGTGACTGACCTTGTCGGGCTGGCTGCTTCTGACGACACTTTCTGTTTTTTCGACTTTGACGCTTACCGGCTGCCTGCCGCGAGCCGGGCATCACAGGCACTGACCGATGGCAGTGCAGGGTGCCCTTGGTCCGCCGGCCAGCGCAAGCTCCCGGGCGATGTACTCCTGGAAGCCCCGGATTTTCACAGAGGCTTCCTTGCCGGACTGCCCGAACCACCCCGCAGGAATTTCCATGTCCGAAGACACCCTGGAAGAGACCAAACCCGGTCTGGATTACCATGCCCTCAACGCCATGCTGAATCTGTACGATGCAGATGGCAACATCCAGTTCGAGGCCGACCGTCGTGCCGCGCGGCAGTATTTTCTGCAGCACGTCAACCAGAACACCGTGTTCTTCCACAATCTGGATGAAAAGCTGCGCTATCTGGTGGACGAGGGCTACTACGACCCTGAAGTGCTCGACCAGTATTCGCGCAACTTCCAGCGGAAAATCTGGGACGAAGCCTACACCCGCAAGTTCCGCTTCCCCACCTTTCTGGGCGCCTTCAAGTACTACACCTCCTACACGCTCAAGACCCGCAACGGCCAGCGCTATCTGGAGCGCTTCGAAGACCGGGTGGTGATGGTGGCGCTGACGCTGGCGCAGGGCGACGAGGCCCTGGCGCTGCGCTTCATGGATGAAATCATCACCGGGCGCTTCCAGCCGGCCACGCCGACCTTCCTCAACGCCGGCAAGAAAAGCCGGGGCGAGCTGATCTCGTGCTTTCTGCTACGCGTGGAAGACAACATGGAAAGCATCGGCCGGGCCATCAACTCGGCGCTGCAGCTCTCCAAGCGCGGCGGCGGTGTGGCGCTGATGCTCACCAACCTGCGTGAACTGGGGGCGCCCATCAAGGGCATCGAGAACCAGTCGTCCGGCGTGGTGCCGGTGATGAAGCTGCTGGAAGACTCCTTCTCCTATGCCAACCAGCTGGGCGCGCGCCAGGGTGCCGGCGCCGTGTACCTGAATGCGCACCATCCGGACATCCTGCGCTTTCTGGACACCAAGCGCGAGAATGCCGACGAGAAGATCCGCATCAAGACGCTGTCGCTGGGCGTGGTGATTCCGGACGTGACCTTCGAGCTGGCCAAGCGCAATGCCGAGATGTACCTGTTCTCGCCACACGACGTGCAGAAGGTGTATGGCGTGCCGTTTTCCGAAATTTCCGTCACGGAAAAATACGAGGAAATGGTGGCCGACAAGCGCATTCGCAAGAAAAAGATCAATGCCCGCGAATTCTTCCAGACGCTGGCCGAAATCCAGTTCGAAAGCGGCTACCCCTACATCATGTTCGAAGACACGGTGAACGAGGCCAACCCCATTGCCGGCCGCATCACCATGTCCAACCTGTGCTCGGAAATCCTGCAGGTCAACGAAGCCTCCACCTATCACGAAGACCTCAGCTACGACCACCTCGGTACCGACATTTCCTGTAACCTGGGCTCGCTCAACATCGCCGCCACCATGGACGGCCCGGACCTGGGGGCCACGGTGGAAGTGGCCATCCGGGCGCTGACGGCCGTATCGAGCATGTCGGCCATTCACAGCGTGCCGTCGGTCAAACGTGGCAACGACGAAGCCCATGCCGTGGGGCTGGGGCAGATGAACCTGCATGGCTTTCTGGCCCGCGAGCGCATCCATTACGGTAGCCCCGAAGGCATCGACTTCACCCGCGTGTATTTTGCGGCGGTGGCCTACCATGCCATCCGTGCCTCCAACCTACTGGCGCAGGAAAGGGGCCGCACCTTCGTGGGTTTCGAGAACTCGCGCTATGCCGACGGCAGTTTCTTCGAAAAATACGTCAACCGCGACTGGCTGCCCGAAACCGACGCCGTGAAGGCGCTGTTCGAGCGGCTGGGCATCACACTGCCCACGCGCGAAGACTGGGCGGCACTGCGCGAGAAAGTGATGGCACACGGTCTTTTCAACCGCAACCTGCAGGCGGTGCCGCCCACGGGCTCGATCAGCTACATCAACAACTCGACCTCGTCGATCCACCCGATCGTTTCGAAGATCGAGATCCGCAAGGAGAGCAAGATCGGCCGCGTGTACTATCCGGCGCCGTTCATGACGAACGACAATCTGGACTACTACCGCGACGCCTACGAGATCGGCCCCGAGGCCATCATCGACACCTATGCCGCCGCCACCGAGCACGTGGACCAGGGCCTGTCGCTGACGCTGTTCTTCCCGTCCAACGCCACCACGCGCGACATCAACCGCGCGCAGATCTACGCGTGGAAGAAGGGCATCAAGACGATCTACTACGTGCGCCTGCGGCAGGCGGCGCTGGAAGGCACGGAAGTGCAGGGGTGCGTGTCGTGCACGCTGTGAACAGGGAGACTGGAATGAGTGAAACGAGCAAAAGGAACGTGCGCCCGGTGCCGCTGGCCATCAACTGGAACCGGCTGCAGGACGACAAGGATCTGGAGGTGTGGAACCGCCTGACGGCCAACTTCTGGCTGCCGGAAAAGGTGCCGCTCTCGAACGACGTGCAGAGCTGGGGCACGCTGCGCGAGGATGAGCAGACGCTGACCATTCGTGTGTTCACGGGGCTGACGCTGCTCGACACCATCCAGAACACCGTGGGCGCGCCCTCGATGATGCCCGATGCCCAGACGCCGCACGAAGAGGCGGTGCTGACCAACATCGCCTTCATGGAAGCCGTGCACGCGCGTAGCTATTCGTCGATCTTTTCTACGCTGTGCTCGACGAAGGAAGTGGACGAAGCCTTTCGCTGGTCCGAAGAAAACCCCCAGCTGCAGGCCAAGTCACGGCTGGTGCTGGAAGAGTACGATGCGGCGGCCGACCCCAACCGGCGCAAGATTGCCAGCGTGTTTCTGGAGAGCTTCCTGTTCTATTCGGGCTTTTACCTGCCCATGTACTGGTCCAGCCGCGGCAAGCTGACCAACACGGCCGACCTGATCCGGCTGATCATCCGCGACGAGGCGGTGCACGGCTATTACATCGGCTACAAGTTCCAGCGGGCACTGGCAAAGCTTTCGGAGGCCGAGCGCACCGCCATGAAGGATTTTGCCTTCTCGCTGCTGCTGGAACTGTACGACGTGGAAGCCCAGTACACCGAGCTGCTGTACGACAGAATCGGCCTGACCGAGGATGTGAAGGCCTTCCTGCACTATAACGCCAACAAGGCGCTGCAGAACCTGGGTTACGAGGCCCTGTTCCCGCCGGCCGCGTGCGAGGTCAACCCGGCCATCCTGTCGGCGCTGTCGCCGGACAGCGAGAACCACGACTTCTTCTCGGGCAGCGGCTCGTCGTACGTGATCGGTACCGCGGTGGCTACCGAGGATGAGGATTGGGATTTCTGAGGCCAGGTACAACGAGTGGCTTCGTGAACAGGTCGCCATCAGCCGGGCCGAGACTGGCCCGGGCACCGAACACAGTGTCGTCATGGCGGAGATGCGCCAGCGGATTGCTGCCCGACTGGGGTAGCCTCAATATCAATCAATTATCGGATGAGGTCGTGACCATCCTGGCTGTGGTACATGGGCGGCAGGAGTTTCCTGGTCCGTTTTGACCCTTCCTCCTGCGGGGGCATCTGGCCACCATGTTGGCCCTGCATCCGCGTATATCGTGCTGGCGCCCATTTTTGGCATCAGGCTGTTTGCGCACGTCGCAGCTTCGCCAGAATTCGGCCCATAACAGCGCCGCGTACATTCACAGTTTTACCACTCAGACGCCAAAGCAGATGTTCGCTCAAAATTCGGGCGAATATCTGTTTTGGCGTCTGGATTGGCGTCTGAAAACGCCAAACTGTATGGATAGGTGGTCGCCTTACGGTGTCCACGCTGTATTGGCGACATATACAACAGCAAGTGTTGCTTTTGCATCCAGAAAAAGATTGAAATGTGCAAATTCGTCTTTGAAAAATCTACTATCTATACGTCTGAAGTCTCAGATGCCCCTGAGAGGAGCATCCATGCCGCAGGGGCCGTTCTCTTTTCAACAGCCCAGGAGTCATTCGTATGTCTCTGTCTACAAAATCGATTTTGCCGGCCGTTATGGTCGCCGTTTTGCTGTCTGCTTGCGGTGGAGGTGATGGCAGTGGTGAGGGAGGCAAGGCGGCCTCCAGCAGTCCGAAGACGGCGGTGATTGCTACGTCATCGATACATACGGGTACGGGTGATGTTGCTTCCAGATCCAATACGGGTACACCAGTGACGCCGGTTTCCACGGCTGCTACAGGAGCAAAAGCTCCCGTCATCCTGCCGGCAGGCGGGCAGACGGTGCTATCGGCGGATACAGCGGTGGCAGGAAAACCCGTCGTGCAGGATAAAGACAGGAAGGCAGCGATTTTCCAGCCGCGCAAACTGCGTGGCGATGCACTGTCCACCATGCTGGACGCGACCACTCCTGTCGAAGCGTCTCCTTCCGCCCAGACCCGCGATGAGTACGATGATCAGGGAAATATCACGGGAACCATCTTCGAGGAGAAGTGGAACCACTTTCCAGTGGCATTACATCGGATAGATGATTCAAACAATCCAGTATTCCCGCTGGATAATCGTTCCGACATCGAAGCTGGTAGCAACACTATCCCGGATTTCTACTCTCCTGCCAGGAAAATCGAAGGCCACAACACCGGCGGAATGAAGAAGTATGAACCCGCACAGGGTGAGTACATCCTCAATGTCTACTCGAGACCCATTAGGGACTATTCAGCCCAGTCGGCCTATATCTTTCAGGCCATGACGCTCACCCTTGTTGCAAACGGTTCGAAAACCAGCCTGTCGCTGCCAGACAGGCTGATTCTGACGCTGGGTGGTGATCCATTCAGCAACTATTATTTGGGCTGGTGGCGGGACCAGAGTGTTCTTCGTGCAAATGCAAAGCGTGTCATCTCGCACAAGCAGCGATTTTTGGAGAACGAAACGATTCAAACATGGGAGTCGCCAAGGGCCAAAGTTCGCCTTTTCTGGAGAGCAGGACAAGACGACCGCGACGTCCAGATGTGTTATGAAATTTCCTACAATCTGGACAGTTACAATCCAGCCAGGCGACTGCACTGCTCACTGTGGACGATTCAGGAGAACTGGAGCTACGGGCACCGCTTCGGTAACGGTGGGGTTTATATTGAGGATACGCCAAACATCCCAGACACGGGCTCACAAACTTTCCGGTGGATAGGGAGTGGTGCAAGTCCAGACATTGACATTGGATGAATGACATGCAGGCGCTTCGGTGCTCTTTCGGGAAGCTGGAGCGCCGGTGTCTCAGGGGCCGCTTTGTTCTGTGTTCGCCCCGGTCTGTTGTCCATTTGCACGCACTGAAGAAGCCAGCCTTGCTGCCCGGCGCACCCTTCATCGAACCGGTTGCATTGATGGCCCTGACATCCATGATCGTGCGCAGACGCACCATCATGCTCTGATCACCCGGCAGCCAGTCCACCGCGTGTCACGCCAGCCTGATTGGACAGCCCCCGCGTCCCCCGTCATCATGTTGCCCTGCAACTGCGGAGCACGACATGAACAACCTCGGCATCCACCTGCGCCTGATCGGCGTGGCCGCATCGTGGGGCGCCACCTGGTCCTGGGCGCGTGAAATCGTCAAAACGGTGCCGCCCGTCACCGGTGCGGCACTGCGCTTCCTGCTGGCAGGCGCGGCCCTGCTGGCCTGGGTGTTTGCCGTCGACCGCTTCCGCAGCATCCGCGCGCTGGATGGCCGGCAGTGGCTGGGCCTGACGGCCTGCGCCGCCGTGGGGGTGTTTCTCTACACCGTCCTGTTCATGTCCGGCATGCAGTACATCCCGGCGGGCAAGGGGGCGGTGATCATCACACTGAACCCGGCCATCACGCTGCTGGTGGCCGCCTGGCTGTTTGGTGAGAAGCTCAACCCCGTCATCGGGCTGGGCATGGTGCTGTCCCTGTCGGGGGCCATGGTGGCCGTCTCGCATGGTGACATTTCCCTGCTGTGGCGCGGCGGCGTGGGTGCCGGTGAGGCGCTGATTCTGGGCGCGGCACTGTGCTGGTCCAGCTATACGCTGCTCAGCCGGGTGGTGATGAAGGGCATTCCGCCGCTCACCGCCACGGCCGTGAGCGCGGTCATCGGCGGCCTGGCGCTGGTACCGGCCGGGCTGGCGGTGGATGGTGTGGCCGGCTGGCAGGCCGTGGCCGGCGCCTCGGCCTATACCTGGTACAACATGCTGGCACTGGCCTTCGTCGGTACCGTGCTGGCCTATGCCTGGTACTTTGGCGGGGTGAAAGCGCTGGGGGCTGGCAACGCAGCCGCGTACATCGTGCTGGTGCCCATTTTCGGCATCGGGCTGGCCGCCTGGTGGCTGGGCGAGACGGTGGATGCCTCGCTGCTGCTGGGGGTGGTGCTGGCCGTGGCGGGGCTTGCGCTGATCAACGTGGGGCAGCGCCGGGGGCGGTGAGGGCTACCCCCTGGTCATGACCGTACACCCTGATTCGGGCGCGGGAGAAGGCCGCAAACAGACAGCCGGTTGCAAACAGGAAAGCGCCTGGTTCAGGGGCAGGTATCAGCGGCCGGGCCCGGCGGGTGGCCGCGCGTCCGGGGGCTTGATGAAGGCGGCCCGCTCGTCCATCACCTGCTCGTAGCGGCGCGCAATGCTGCCGCAGACCAGATCACACAACGCATTGATCGACGGATCGGCAACCCGGTAGTACACGCTGTTGCCGCGGCTTTCACGTGCCACGAGGCCGGTGCCGGCCATCTGCACGAGGTGGCGTGAAGTGTTGGCCACACTCGACTCTATGTGCTGGGCGATCTCTCCCACACTCATCTCGCCCGTGCCGAGCACATTCAGGATGCGCAGGCGGGTCGGTTCCGACAGGGTTCTGAAATAGGCCGCAACCTGCTCCAGGGCCGCAGGCGGCAGTTTGTCCAACGCAATCACGGGGGGCTCCGGCGAGAAGGGGGAAACAGGGCGCGAGTCTATACCACGCTCTGGCAGCCCAGGTCGTCCCTGTGGGACGCTTTCCAGCATGGCACACATGGGTGGCCGCCGTCCAGCGCGGGGTGTTCGTGGGTACGCATCGATTCATCATGTTGCATATTTGCGTGTTTACGCAAATAATAGAGCATCGAAATGCTATCGGCGAACCGGAGGATGGGATGCGGGTCGGACAGGAGACGACACAGCTACGGTCATGGCAGCGGCTGCCGCTGCGGCTGTCACACCGTACATGGGGGGTGGCGCTCTGGCTCGTCGCCACGAGTCTGGGCTGGGCTGCATCGCAGGGGTGGGCGGCCGATCTGGCCTTTGTGACGGTACAGTCATCCGCCCAGGCCTCCGCTTCCCGCTACGAGGGTCGCGTGCAGGCCGTGCGCCAGGCGGTGATCGCCGCCCAGGTTCCGGGGGCCGTGGTGGCGCTGAATGTCAGAACGGGCGATCACGTCAGGGCGGGACAGGTGCTGGCAAGGCTGGAATCACAGGCAGCCGACCAGGGCGTGGTGGCCAGCGGCGCACAGGCGCGGGCGGCGGCGGCCCAGCTGGAGGTGGCCAGGCGCGAGGTGCTGCGCAAACGCCAGCTGTTTGCCAGGAACTACATCAGTCAGGCGGCGCTCGATCAGGCCGAGGCCGTATACCGGGCGGCCAGGGCGCAGGTGAGTGCGCTGTCGGCGCAGACGGGGGCGGCACGCAGCCAGGCAGGATTTTTCGTGCTCAGGGCGCCGTTCGATGGTGTGGTGTCTGCGCGGAGTGCAGAGCTGGGCGACATGGCCATGCCGGGCAGGCCCCTCATGACCCTGTATGACCCGACGGCACTGCGGGTGACTGCGGCCGTCCCGGCGAGTGTGCTCGAGACAGGGGAACCCGGGGTGCAGGTCCAGCTGGAAGGAAGCGGACCGATTGAACCCGAGCACCTGCAGGTCCTGCGTACGGTGGACCCTGCCTCGTTGACCCGCGAAGTGCGCGCCGGCCTGCCCGCGGGTACGAAGGCCGTGCCTGGCATGGCTGCCGCCCTGCTCATCACGCCGCCGGTCGTGGAAACCGCCGAAGGCGATACGACACCGGGCCATATCCGTGTGCCGCGCGCTGCCGTGGTGCGTCGCGCGGAAATGACGGGCGTGTATGTGATCGACGACAGCGGTGTGCCCCTGCTGCGCCAGGTACGTCTGGGCCCCGTGGCGGGGGATCAGGTGGAGCTGCTGAGCGGTGTGGATGCAGGCGAACGCGTGGCCACCGATGTGCATGCCGCCACGCGCGCGGTACTGGATGCTGCCGCCGGCCGGGCCCGGTGAGGGGGAGAGATGCGAGATGACGATTTCATCCATGATGCGGGCGAGCATGGCGCGGAGTGCCGGGTGACTGGGTCGGAACGGCACCATTCTGCGCATGGCGGCGTGTCGCGTTTGGGAATTTCCGGGCGCATTGCCGGGTATTTTCAGGGAGCCCGGATCACACCGCTGCTGGCGCTGGTGGCATTCCTGCTGGGGCTGTTTGCCATCATGGTGACGCCACGCGAGGAAGAGCCGCAGATCGACGTGACCATGGCCAATGTCATCGTGCCTTTTCCGGGGGCAGGGGTGGCCGATGTGGAGTCCATGGTTGCCAGTCCGGGCGAGCAGGTGCTGTCGCAGATGACGGGTGTGGAGCACGTGATGAGCGTCTCGCGCCCCGGTATGGCCATTTTCACCGTGCAGTTCAAGGTGGGGGTGCCGCGCCAGACGGCCGTGGTGCGCCTGTATGACGCCGTGGGTGCCAATGCCGACTGGCTGCCGCAGGGCCTGGGGGTGCAGCCGCCCATCATCAAACCCAGGGGCGTGGATGATGTGCCCATCGTGGCACTGACGCTGCACAGTACGCGTGGGCGCGAAGGTGCACTGGCGCTCGAACGCGTGGCGCACAGTATCGAAGCGGAGTTGAAGCGTGTGCCCGGTACACGTGAGGTCGCCACCATCGGGGGGCCTGGGCGTGCCGTGATGGTCGGGGTCGATCCGGAGCGTCTGGCCGCTGCCGGCCTGACCCTGCATGAAGTACATGGCGCCCTGCAGTCGGCCAATATGGGGCTGCCTGCTGGTGAACTGATATCGGGCAACCGCAGCCTGCTGGTCGAAACCGGCCCGTTCCTGCGCAGCGCACGGGATGTGGCCGATCTGGTGCTGACGGTACGCGATGGAAAACCCGTCTATCTGCGCGAAGTGGCCACCGTGAAGGACGGTGCACCGCCTGCGCAGCGTTACGTGTGGTTTGGAGAGCCTGGACGAAAGGAAAATGGAAAGGACCGGTCTGTTGCCACCGAAAAGGACACGCCGGGAGCCGCTGGCAGCCATGTACCGGGTAGCGCCGGGCAGAACGGGTACGCCGCAGCTACAGGTCCGGATGCCACCGAGCAGCCTGCCGTAACCCTTACCGTAACGAAAAAACCGGGAGAGAACGCCATCGACGTGGCTGATGCCATCATGCAGCGCGTCAGCGAACTGCGCGGCACCGTCATTCCCGACGATGTGCAGGTGAGTGAAACACGAAACTACGGCGAAACCGCCAACGACAAGGCGATGACGCTGATCAGGAAACTGCTCTTTGCCACGCTGTCGGTGGTGGCACTGGTGTTCTTTGCCCTGGGCCGGCGGGAGGCGGCCATCGTGGGCACGGCCGTGATTCTCACCCTGACGGTGACGCTGTTCGCCTCGTGGGCCTGGGGCTTCACGCTCAACCGTGTTTCGCTGTTTGCACTGATCTTTTCCATCGGCATTCTGGTGGACGATGCCATCGTGGTGGTGGAAAACATCCATCGCCACCAGATGCTGGCGCCGGGCAAACCGCTGCGGGCCATCATCCCCCGTGCGGTGGATGAAGTGGGTGGTCCCACCATTCTGGCCACACTGACGGTGATTGCGGCGCTGCTGCCCATGGCCTTCGTCAGCGGGCTGATGGGTCCGTACATGAGCCCGATTCCGGTCAACGCCAGCATGGGCATGCTGCTGTCGCTGGCCGTGGCCTTCGTCGTCACGCCGTGGCTGTCGCGCCTGTGGCTGAAGGAAGGACCGACAGATTCTGCAAGGGCATCGCAGGTTCATGTACGGGGATCGCACGATCATGCGCGGCGGCCGCAGGATCATGTGCCGGCAGTGGCCGACTGCCCACGGATGCCGGAAGACGCGCGGGGTGACGATGCATCGTCGGCGTCGTCGCATGACGATGCCGGCGGAGTGTCCAGTGCGCCGGGACACGGCCTGACGGCGCGGCTGGCACCCCTTTTCGAACGCATCTTTGCACCGCTGCTGCATGCCCGCCGGGGTGGTAGAAACCGGACATGGCTGGGTCTGGTGGTGGCTGTGCTGATTGCGGGATCGGTAGCGCTGCCTGTCGTGGGACTGGTGGTGCTGAAAATGCTGCCCTTCGACAACAAGAGCGAGTTCCAGGTGGTGGTGGACATGCCGGTGGGCACACCGGTCGAGAAGACGGCGGCCGTGCTGCGCGATCTGGGGGCGCATCTGGCATCCGTGCCCGAAGTCACCAACTGGCAGGCGTATGCGGGGACGGCGTCACCGATCAATTTCAATGGTCTGGTGCGACAGTATTACCTGCGTGCTGGCGGTGAGGTGGGTGACATCCAGGTCAACCTGGTGGACAGGAAGCACCGCCACGACCAGAGCCATGCCATTGCCATGCGCGAGCGTCCGGCACTGCAGGCCATCGGTGCGCGTTACGGTGCCAACGTCAAGGTGGTGGAAGTGCCACCTGGCCCTCCCGTGCTTTCTGCCATCGTGGCCGAGATCTATGGCCCCGATGCCGACGGCCGGCGCCGCATGGTCAGAAACGTGCGCAGCGTGTTCGCACAGACACCGGGTGTGGTGGATATCGATGACAGCACCATTATTGACGCCCCGAGAAAACTCCTGCTGGTCGATCGTGCACGGGCCGCGCAGCTGGGCGTGACACAGCAGGCCATTGCCAGCACGCTGGCCATGGGTCTGTCGGGAGATTCGGCCACATATCTGCATGACGGCAGCCGCTATCCGGTACCGGCCATCATCCAGCTCCCGCCCGAGGCGCAGGGGAGCCTGGATACGCTGCTGCAGTTGCGCGTGCGTTCGACCAGCGGTGCGTCGGTGCCTGTGCGCGAACTGGTGCGCGTGAGTGACACCCTGCGCGAGCAGCCCGCGTATCACAAGGATCTTCTGCCGGTGGACTTCGTGATGGCCGACATGGCGGGCGGCGCAGGGCCAGGTAAGGAGAGCGTCGCAGGGAACGGAAAAACCGCAGTAACCGGAACGCGCGCGCAACCGGAAAAAACTGGGCAGTCCGGAACGGTCGGTGCCGTGGACAGTCCCCTGTATGGCATGTTCGGCATGCGCAGTCGCATCGCCTCTCTCGAGGGGCCGGATGGTGGTGCGATGCAGGAGTATTTCATCCGGCAGCCTTCCAGCCCTTATGCCGGCTACGCCCTCAAATGGGATGGCGAGTGGCAGATCACCTACGAGACCTTCCGTGACATGGGCGCGGCCTACGCGGTGGGGCTGATTCTGATCTATCTGCTGGTGGTGGCGCAGTTCGGTTCGTACCTGATGCCGCTCATCATCATGGCGCCCATTCCGATGACGGTCGTGGGTGTGATGCCCGGGCATGCGCTGCTGGGGGCACAGTTTACCGCCACCAGCATGATCGGCATGATCGCGCTGGCCGGCATCATCGTTCGCAATTCCATTTTATTGGTGGATTTCATCAACCTGCAGCTGGCTGAAGGCGTGCCGTTCGAACGGGCCATCGTGCAGAGTGCCATTACACGCGCACAGCCCATTTTGCTCACGGGGCTGGCCGCCATGATCGGTGCATTCTTCATCCTGGATGACCCGATCTTCAACGGGCTGGCGATTGCCCTGATCTTCGGCATTCTGGTGTCCACGGTGCTCACGCTGGTGGTCATCCCGCTGCTCTATTACGTGGCTTATCGCGGGAAGCAGACAGGGTCTTCAGGCCATTGAGAATTCTGTGGCCCTGCCGTCCCCTGTCCGGCACGCCTGAATGAGGGGGGCGAACGGGCCGCGTCAGGGGTGACGCGATTCCACGGCCATTTTTCGAGGAGGAGAGAGTTCATGGCACATATCGTCATCATGGGAGCTGGCCTGGGAGGCATGCCGGCTGCGTATGACATCCGCCAGATGCTGGATGCGCAGCATCGTGTTACCGTCGTCAGCGCGACGGACTACTTTCAGTTCGTTCCGTCCAACCCATGGGTTGCCGTGGGCTGGCGTGAGCGCGGCCAGATCGTGATGCCGATTGCTCCTGCACTTGCGCGCAAGGGCATCGACTTCGTGGCACAGCCGGTGACTGCCATCGAGGCCGGGGCCAATCGCATTGCACTGGCCGATGGCCGTACGCTCGACTATGACTATCTGGTGATTGCAACGGGGGCCAGGTTCTGCTTCGATGAGGTGCCGGGTTCAGGCCCTGTTGAGGGATACACGCATTCGATATGTACCGTGGACCATGCCGAGTGCTGGTGGCGGGATTATCGGGCGTTTCTTCAGAAACCGGGTCCAATTGTCATCGGCGCCATGCCTGGGGCCAGTTGCTTCGGGCCAGCCTATGAATTTGCGCTCATCGTTTCGGCCGATCTTCGCCGCCGCAGGCTGCGCAGCAAGGTGCCCATCACATTCGTGACCAGCGAACCCTACATCGGTCATCTGGGCCTTGGGGGCGTGGGTGACAGCAAGGGGGTGCTGGAGAGTGCGCTTCGGGGACAGGACATCAAATGGATCACCAACGCGCGGACGACTCGCGTGGAAGCTGGACGCATGTATGTCTCGGAGGTCAACGATGAGGGCGAGGCATACCGGGAGCATGAGGTTCCGTTTGCCATGGCGATGATGCTGCCAGCATTCAGGGGCATCGATGTGGTGGCGGCTGTACCGGGGTTGTGCAACCCGCGTGGCTTCGTTCTGGTGGACGATCATCAGCGCAGCCAGCGGTATCGCAACATTTTTGCTGCCGGCGTATGTGTGGCGATTCCGCCGGTTGAAACGACACCAGTGCCCACCGGAGCGCCCAAGACAGGCTACATGATCGAAACCATGGTCACTGCCATCGTGGAGAACATCGCCGCTGACCTGAACGGCCGGGATGCGACCGCCCGGGCTACCTGGAATGCCGTCTGCCTGGCTGACATGGGGGATACCGGTGCTGCTTTCGTGGCGCTGCCACAGATTCCTCCACGAAATGTCAACTGGTTCATGAAGGGCAAGTGGGTGCACCTGGCCAAGGTCGCCTTCGAAAAGTATTTCATGCGCAAGATGAGGACAGGCAACACGGAGCCGGTTCTGGAGCGTTACGTGCTCAAGCGGTTCGGTGTGGAGCGTCTCGTTGGGCCGGAAGGCCATTGATGTGTGGTGGGGCCGTTGCATGCTGGTCTGCATGAGGGTGGGCCCCGGGGGTGAATTCAAAGGAGAAACAGATGACATCCTGGCAAATGACAAGAGCGATTGCGGGCAGCTTCGTGCTGCTGTCACTGGCGCTGGGCGTTCCCGGCAGCCCCGTTTTCCATTCGGTCAACTGGCTGTGGTTTACCGCGTTCGTCGGTGTGAACCTGCTGCAGAGCGGCTTTACCCGCTGGTGCCTGATGGAAACGCTGCTGCGCAAACTGGGTATGCATGCCAGCTGACGGCCCGTTCCCGGTAGCGGGAGGGCGAGCGGAGACGTCTGCTGTCCACTGCAGGAGCGCAACGGGAGCGCGTGATGGACGCCATTCGTCCCCGCGACCCCCTCCTTGTGGCCGTGCTGCTCATCCCGGGTGGAACAGTGGATGAATGTGGAAGGAAATCACGGGCAAACAGACCGTGGAAACAATGAAGAATGAGGAAAGCGAACATGAGCAAGAGCTACAGGGACATCATTGCCGATACGTCGGCCAATCTGGCCAAACTGCGCAAGGACTGCCCGGAGGTCATGCAGGCCTTCAGCGGCCTCGCGCAGGCAGCAACGAAGCCTGGCGTCCTGGATTTGAAAACCCGGGAACTCATTGCCATGGCACTGGCCGTTGCGGCGCGCTGCGATCCCTGCCTGGGCTACCACGCCAGGGCTCTGGTCAACGCCGGCGCCACCCGTGCCGAGGTCGAGGAAATGCTGGGCATGTGCGTCTACATGGGCGGCGGGCCCTCCCTGATGTATGCCGCTGCCGCGCTGGCGGCCTATGAGGAATTCGGTGGAGAAAAGGCATCGACATGAAACAGCCAAACACTGCCCGGGCGCTGGCAGCCCTGCTTGGTCTTTTGGCCGGCGCACCGCTGCAGGCGCAGAACCTGCTGGAGGCCTGGCGTGGTGCCGGGCAGCACGACCGCGCACTGGCCGTGGCGCGTGCCGAGCATGCGGCAAGTCAGTCGAGGCGAGGGCAGGCCGATGCCATGGGGCGCCCGCACATCAGCGTGGGCCAGACGGCCGGCTGGGGCAACAGCCAGCAGCGCATGCAGGGCGCCCAGTTCAGCACGCCGGCCATGGGAACATCCGGCGGGGTGAATTTCGGCACGTCCGTCGATTCGGGGCTGGCCACCCGGTCGGTCGTGATGGCCCAGTATCCGCTCTTCAATGCGGCGCGTGATGCGGGTCAGGCGCAGCTGCGTACGGGTGCCGAGATGGGCAATGCGGCGTGGCGTGCTGCCCGCAGCGAGGCCATGCTGCGTACGGTGCAGCGCTATTTCGAACTGGCCACGGCGGCGGAAGCGCTGCGTCTGGCCGAGCGTCAGGCGCGCGCCGTGCAGCGGGCGCAGGCCGAGGCACACGACAGCTTTGCACTGGGTGAGCTGCCCGTCACCGACATTCACGAGGCCGATGCGGCGCTGGCAGGCGTACGGGCGCAGGTGGAAGCGGCCCGGCTGCAGGTGGCGCTGGCGCAGCGGGCACTGACCGATACCACCGGCCTGCAGCAACCGGTGGCACGCCTGCCGCGTCACGATGTCGGGCCGGGTGAGTCAGTGCAGGCGTGGATCGATGCGGCACTGGCGGCCAACCCGCAGCTGGAGCTGGCGCAGCGGGGGGTTCGGCTGGCCGAACAGGAACTTGCCCGGCGGCGGGCCGGCGGACGGCCCACGCTCGATCTGGTTGCGCAGGCGGGGCTGGACCGTATCCATGGCCATGGCGACTACGGACGGGCCACCAACCGCAACCGCAACGCGGTGGTGGGCGTGCAACTCAATATTCCGCTCTACGATGGTGGCATGAGCGGCGCGCAGGCGGCGGAGGGGGCAAGCCTGGTGGAGCGGGCGCGTGCCCAGCTGGAGCAGGCGCGTGAACAGGTGACCGAACAGGTGCGCGCGGCCTGGCTGGGCTGGCATTCCGGTCAGGCGCGCGTGGCCGCGCTGGAAGACGGGGTGAAGGCAAGCGCTGCGCGGCTCGATGCCACACGGCTGGGGCGCAAGGCCGGCGACCGCACCCTGCTCGATGTGCTCGATGCCGAAAACGACCATGCACGGGTGGCGCTCGCGCTGGCGCAGGCGCGTACCGGACAGGTGCAGCAGCATCTGATGCTGGCAGCCCTGGCCGACCGGCTGGATGAGGCGCTGCTGGCGCAGGTCAATGCGGCGCTGGACGGCCCGGAGGCAGGCGACACGACACGCTCTGCCGGAACGGGGGCTGTTACGCGTGCTGTCGGACCGGTGCGAAAGCATACGCTGCCGCGAAAATCCGGGCAGACACGAAGTCACGGGCGTGGTTTACGTCATCAACCCAGCCACAGCTCATCCCCGGCCGACTGAACCAGCTTCAGCAGCCCGGGCGCGACGTTCCACTGGTGGCCGTCATCGACCGCAATGCTGACGGTCTTCTTGTTCAGCCGGATGACCGTGCCTTCCTTGTCTTCGCCATGGGCGATGAAGCTGACCCGGTCGCCTACGTTGAAGCGGGTCATCTGCACGGTGGCGCGCGCCTGGCGGATGAGTTTGCAGCGCTCGATGATGAGCCGGTTGAGAAAGACCAGATCTTCCTCGCTCATCTGGTTGATGGCCTCGACCGCAGAAAGACGGTCGACAATCTTGACAGTGCCGGAGTTCATGGGACGTCACCTCGTCATTCGATGCATTCTGGATGTCCCATGGATTATGCCGTGTCGCGATGCCTCACTTCGTGGTGTGCTTCGCTGCAATGGCCACCACCTTGTCTACCCGCTGGGTGTAGCGCGGGTTGTCGGCCAGGTAGTCGGTGGTCATCCAGGTCTTCACGATTTCCTGCGCGATGGCAGAGCCGATGATCTTGCCGCCCAGGCACAGCACGTTGGTGTTCGAGTGCGAGCGGGCAAGTCCGGCGCAGAACGGATCCTGGCAGACGGCGGCAAACACGCCCGGCAGCTTGTTGGCGATCAGCGCGCTGCCATAGCCCACGCCATCGATGAAGATGCCCCGCTCGACCTCCCCATTGCTGACGGCCAGCGAAGCCGGGTAGATGAAGTCCGGCAGGTCGCAGCCTTCCTCCGAGAACGGGCCGAAGTCGGTCACTTCGTGTCCCTGCTGCTCCAGCAGCTTTTTCAGCTCGGCCTTCATGGCAAATCCGGCGTGATCTCCGGCCATCGCGATCTTCATGGGATGCTCCGTGCGGGTGTGTTTCTGGCGTGCGGGGACGAATGGGTCCGTTACACGCTGGGGCGCGGGGATGGACAGGTCCGCGACGCGCTGACGATATCCTACCCCGCCCGATGCTGGCGGAGTGCCCAAGCCCCTGCAGTCTGCTGCCTTGGGAGCCGTCGGGCAGTCATCGGCCCACCAGCGGGTCATCAGCAGGTCATCAGCAGGTCATCAGCAGGTCATCAGCAGGTCATCAGCAGGTCATCAGCGGATGGCCCGAGATCACGTCGGGAGCCGTGACGCTCCTCTCCTGTTCGGCTGTCCCGGCTGTTGCCGGCCTTCCCGGTGAAGCCCGCCGCTACCTTTGGTACGGCGCGTGAAGACGCCGCAAAAGGGCAGGGTTTTCCCGAAGGAGTGAATCAGGCCGTGCGCCTGCTAATATCCCCGGCGCGTAACAGGATTGTGTGCAGTCGTCGTGGTACCGCCCCGGTCTGTCGCATAATGGATACATGCAGCTGGCGCTGCCGGAAGCATGACGGTGTCCAGGGTGTCGGCCAGTTCCGTACAAAAAGAAAAACGGGAGAAGTGTGGTGTTCTCTGTCAAGCCTCATTCAGTCTTGTGTCTGTCCGTCACTGCCGCTCTGGTGCTGTCGGGCTGCGAGCGCGAAGTCAAGCCGGCGCCTCCCTTCAAGCGTACCGAGTACAACCGCGTCGTCATCGGCAACAGTGTCGAGCCCGCCACGCTCGACCCGCAGAAGGCCGGTGAAATGGCTGCCAATACGGTCATCCGCCAGCTGATGGATGGCCTGACCGCCTCCGACGGTGAGGGCAAGACCATTCCGGGGCTGGCCACGCACTGGGAAAGCCAGGGCGACCGCATCTGGACCTTCCATCTGCGCGATGCCCAGTGGTCCAATGGCGATCCGATCACGGCCGATGATTTCGTCTACAGTTTCCGCCGCCTGACCGACCCGAAGACGGGGGGGATCTACGGCGGGTATCTGGCCGATGGCAAGGTGCTCAATGCCGACGCCATCATGCAGGGCAAGGCGAGGCCGGAAACACTCGGTGTGAAAGCGTTGGACAAAAAGACGCTGCAGTTCACGCTCACCGAGTCGGTGCCCTATTTTCCGGACATGATGGTCATGGCCTGGACCTATCCGGTGCACCGGGCCACCGTGGAGAAGTACGGGGACAAGTGGACACAGCCGGAGCATTATGTGTCGAGCGGCGCCTATCTGCTGAAGGGCTGGCGGGTGAACAGCTATATCAAGATGGAGAAAAACCCGAAATATTACGACCACGACAGCGTGTCCATTCCGGCCGTGACCATGCTGCCGGCCGGCAACGAGTACAACCGCTACCGGGCCGATGAGGTGGATGTCACCTATTCGGTCCCACAGGACCAGATCAAGCCGGCCGAGAAGGAATTCCCCGGGCAGGTGCGTCACATCACCTCGCTGTGCACGTGGTACCTGGAGCCCAACCATCGCATGCCCCCGTTCGACAACCCGAAGGTGCGCCGGGCGCTCAGCATGCTGACCGACCGCAACATTGTGACGAAGGTGGCGCAACGCGGGGACAGGCCCGCCTACCAGCTGACTTCGCCCGACATGCAGGGCATCGACCAGATTGCCCCCGACTGGAAGGACTGGAGCCACGAGAAGAAGGTGGCCGAGGCCACCCGGCTGCTCAACGAGGCTGGCTACAACGACAGCAAGCCGCTGACCTTCGAGGTGCTCTATTCCACCAACGAAAGCTCGCGCAAGCAGATTTCCGCGCTGCGCTCCATCTGGAAGACGGCCGTGCCCTTCATCGAGGCCAGCCTGATCAACCAGGAGTGGAAAACCTACCAGGACACGCGCAACACGGGCAGTTTCACCCTGTCGTTCGGCGGGTGGTGCCCCGACTTCAACGACCCGTCCAGCATGCTGAACATCTTCCGTGCGGGCAGCGCGAACAACGTGTTCCATTACGAGAACCGGGCCTTCGACAAGCTGCTGGACGACACCCTGAGCGCCGGCCGCACGCCGGAAGAGCGCACGAAGCTCTATACGCAGGCCGAGGCGATGCTGCAGCAGGATACGGCCTTCATCCCGCTCTACCACCAGGTGGCGGTGAACATGGTCAAGCCCGATATCCGCGGCTATTCCGACCATGACCCGCTGATGAACTACGTGGTGAAGCGGTGGTCTTTTGCTCCCGAGACCCCCGAGAAATAGGGCGCGTCATGAACTCATTCGTCCTGCGCGGGTGCGTGAGTTCATGGTGTGCTCCAACCCGCCACGCCTTGCAGGCGGCGCAGGCCGCCAGGACATGAAACGATCATGCTGAAATTCATCTTCAAACGGATACTGGCAGCCATTCCCACGATGCTGGTGCTCATCACCGTGTCGTTCTTCATGATGCGGCTGGCACCGGGCAGCCCGTTCACGGGCCTCAAGAACCTGCCGCCGGAGGTGATGGCCAACATCGAGGCCAAGTACCACCTGAACGATCCGATGTATCTGCAGTATTTCCACTACCTGAAGCAGCTGGCCATGGGGGATCTGGGGCCGTCGTTCAAGTACCGCGACTTTTCCGTCAACGAGCTGCTGGCGCAGGCGCTGCCCGTGTCGGTGGAAATCGGCGTGTACGCCTTTTCCATTGCGGTGGTGGTCGGGATGTCGCTGGGCATCTATGCGGCGCTGCGGCGCAATACCTGGGTGGATTACACGCTGATGACGGTCGCCATGATCGGGGTGATCGTGCCCAGCTTCGTGAAGGCGCCGATCCTGATCCTGATCTTTGCCATCTACCTGAAGTGGCTGCCGGCCGGGGGATGGAATGACGGGGCGCTCATGAACATGATATTGCCGGTGGCGGCGCTGGCCATCAGCTATGTGTCGAGCATTGCGCGCATCACACGGGGCGCGATGATCGAGGTGCTCAACAGCCCGTACATCCGCACCGCCCGCGCCAAGGGGCTGTCCACTCGCGCCATCGTGCTGCGCCACGCCCTGCGTCCGGCCATGCTGCCGATCGTGTCGTTCCTGGGGCCGGCCTTCGTGGGCATCATCACCGGGGCCATCGTGATCGAGTCGGTGTTCGGCCTGCCGGGTATTGGCCAGATGTTCGTCAATGGCGCACTGAACCGTGACTACGGCATGATTCTCGGCCTGACGATCATGGTGGGTGTCCTGGCCATCGTGTTCAACGCGATTCTGGACATCCTGTACGCGCTGATCGACCCGAAAATCCGTTACTGAGCTGGCAGGGCACCTGAGCAGAGAACGCACATGATAGTCAAGAAAGAAAAAACCGAAGCCCTGGCAGACGCTGCAGAACGTGCCCAGATGCAGGGCAGCAGCCTGTGGGACGACGCCTGGCGGCGCTTTCGCAAGAACCGAGCCGCGGTGTACAGCGTGACCATTCTGGCGCTGATCACCCTGTTCGTGATCTTCGCGCCGATGCTCACCCACTACGCCTACGATTTCAACGACTGGGACGCGCTGTCGGCGCCGCCGTCTGCCCGGCACTTTCTGGGGACGGATTCGCTGGGGCGGGACCTGCTGTCGCGGGCGGCCGTCGGCGGCCGCATCTCGCTGCTGGTGGGCCTGTCCGGCGCCCTGGTGGCGGTGGTGATCGGCACGCTCTACGGGGCGCTGGCCGGCTTCTTCGGCGGCAAGATCGACTCGCTGATGATGCGCTTTCTGGAAATCCTCAACGCCTTCCCGTTCATGCTGTTCGTCATTCTGCTGACGACGTTCTTCGGCCGCAGCCTGATCCTGATCTTTGCGGCGGTGGGCCTGGTGTCGTGGCTGGATGTGGCGCGCATCGTGCGTGGCCAGACGCTGAGCCTCAAGCACAAGGAGTTCGTCGAGGCGGCCCGGGTGAGCGGCATGTCGCGGCGCCGGATCGTGGTGCGCCACATCATCCCCAACGTGCTGGGGGTGGTGATGGTGTATGCCTCGCTGCTGGTGCCCGGCATGATCATGTACGAATCCTTCCTCAGCTTCCTGGGGCTGGGCGTGCAGGAGCCGATGGCCAGCTGGGGCTCGATGCTGCAGGAAGGGGCGCTCACCATCGAGACGGCCCCCTGGCAGCTGCTGGTGCCCGCCTTCTTCCTGGTGGCAACGCTGTTCTGCTTCAACTTCCTGGGTGACGGTCTGCGCGACGCGCTGGACCCGAAAGACCGCTGATGCCGGGATACACGACCATGAACGAAAACACGAAAGGCATGGCAGGCATGACCGGAACGAATGGAATGAACGCGGCGGCCATGAACGGTGAGGCTGCCAGTGCAGATGCCTCCACGGCGCAGCCCGTGCTGACCGGTGCAGACCGCGAGCGCAACTCGGACGGGCAGGAAATTCTGCTGCGGGTGAACAACCTGAACGTGCACTTCCACACCCACGACCAGGTCGTGCATGCGGTGCGCGGGGTGAGTTTCTGGGTGGCCCGGGGCGAGACCCTGGCGCTGGTGGGCGAGTCCGGTTCGGGCAAATCCGTGACGGCCATGTCGATCATGCGCCTGCTGGATGAAAAGATCACCCGTTACGGCGAGGGGTCGAGCATCGATTTCGAGGGCACCTCGGTGCTGGATGCCGACGAGAAAACCCTGCGTAATCTGCGCGGCGGCCGCATCAGCTTCATCTTCCAGGAGCCGATGACCTCGCTGAACCCCTTCATGCGCATCGGCAAACAGCTGATGGAGTCGGCGCTGCTGCACAACCCGGACTGGAACCGGGCCGAGGCCAACAGACGGGTGCTGGAGCTGCTGGAGCGCGTGGGCATCCGCGAGGCGGAACGCCGCATGCGGCAGTATCCGCACGAATTTTCCGGCGGGCAGCTGCAGCGCATCATGATTGCGATGGCGTTGATCAACAACCCCGATCTGCTGATTGCCGACGAGCCCACCACGGCGCTCGACGTGACCATCCAGGCCGAGATTCTCGACCTGCTGCACGACCTGCAGCAGCAGATGGGCATGGCCATCATCTTCATCACCCACGACCTGGGGCTGGCCGAGCACTACTCCCGCACGGTCTGCGTGATGCGCCACGGCGAGATCGTCGAGCGCGGCAAGATTGCCAAGGTGTTTGCCGAGCCGAAGCACGAATACACCATCGAGCTGATCAACTCCATTCCCCGCGGCACGCGGGAGCCGGTCAAGGGCAACCCCGACGTACTGATCGACGCGAAGGACGTGCGGGTGGAGTTTGCGCTGAAGAAGAACTTCTTCGGCAAGCCCACCAAGGTGTTCAAGGCCGTGAAGGGTCTGGATGTGCAGGTGCGGCGCGGCGAGACGCTGGGTATCGTGGGCGAATCCGGTTCGGGCAAGTCCACGTTCGGCAAGGCCGTCATGCAGATGCTGAACTATGAGGGCGACATTCTCTTCGAGGGGCGCAACCTGCGCGGGCTTTCGAAGGAAGAGACACGCCGGCTGCAGGCCGAGCGGCAGATCGTGTTCCAGGATCCGTACGGTTCGCTGTCACCGCGCCTGAACATTGGCGAGATCGTGGGCGAGGGGCTGAGCATCCATCAGCCGGAACTGTCGAAGAAGGAACGCATCGAGCGGGTGCTGGCCGTGCTGGACGAGGTGCAGCTGCCGCATTCGGCGCTCAACCGCTATCCGCACGAGTTCTCGGGTGGCCAGCGCCAGCGCATTGCCATTGCCCGCGCGGTGATCCTGCGGCCGAAGTTCATCCTGCTGGACGAGCCGACCTCGGCGCTCGACCGGTCGGTGCAGGTGAAGGTGGTGGAGCTGCTCTGCCATCTGCAGGACAAGTATGGCCTGACCTACATGTTCATCAGCCACGACCTGTCCGTGGTGCGCGCCGTCAGCAACAACGTGGTGGTGATGCAGCAGGGCAGGATGGTGGAGTACGGCACGTCGGAGCAGATCTTCCGCAATCCGCAGACCGAATACACGCAGCGGCTGATCGATGCGGCGTTCGATCTGTAAGCAGATGCAATGATCGATGACCGGGCCGGCGCACGCGAAAGGCGTTGGTGATATCGTGACCCGACGGGGCGGTCTGGCGCAGGCAGTTTCCTGCGGTCTTCTTCCTTTCTGGTCATCCGGTCATGTCGGTATCACTTCGGTTCGCTCATCTCCCTGGGCTGCGTGGGTCTGTTTTGCATGTGCGGGGCCAGTGTGGCCGGCGCCACATGCTGCTGGCTGTGCTGCTGGGCAGTCTGCTGTCACCGGTTCAGTTCGTACAGGGTGCCGAAGCTGCCGGCACGGTCATGAAGTCTGCGGAACAGGCCAGGGCAGATGGCGTCGTGCCTGGCACGGAGGCGCTTCCTGCCCAGCGTGCCAACCCGGTGGACAGTCCACAGAAGTGGACATGGGTGACGGTGGCCGATCATCTGAACCACCCCTGGGGGCTGGCCTTTCTGCCCGAGGGCGGTTTTCTGGTGACCGAGCGCAGTGGCGCACTGCGGCGCATCACGGGCAGTGGGCAGATCATGCCGCCGGTGAACGGGTTGCCGCGCGTGGCAGCCACCGGGCAGGGCGGATTGCTGGACATTGCGCTGGATACCGATTTTGCGCAGAACCGCCGCATCTATGTCTGCTACGGTGAACCCTCGGATGACGGACGCACCAATGGCACGGCGCTGGCAACCGGTGTGCTGTCGAAGGATTATCGGCAGCTGCAGCATCTGCGCGTGCTGTTCCGGCAGCAGCCGAAGGTGGCCAGTACCCTGCATTTCGGGTGCCGGATCGTGCAGCAGGGGAAGCAGCTTTATCTGACCCTGGGCGAGCGCTTCAGCGAGGCGCAGCAGGCCCAGCGGCTGGACAACCATCTGGGCAAGATCGTGCGCATTGGTGTGGACGGCAGCGTGCCGGCCGACAATCCCTTCGTGAAGCGCAGGGGTGCGCGGCCGGAAATCTACAGCTACGGACACCGCAATGGCCAGGGGGCGACGCTGGCGCCGGATGGGCGACTGTGGATGATCGAGCATGGCCCGCAGGGCGGTGATGAAATCAACATCATCGAACCCGGTGCCAATTATGGCTGGCCGTTGACCAGCTATGGCGAGCAGTATGGCGGTGGTCCGATTGGCAATGGCAAGCCGACGGCGCCCGGTACAGTGCAGCCGCGCTATTACTGGCTGCCATCGATTGCGCCATCGGGCATGCAGTTCGTTCGCGGGACCCGCTATGGCAGGGACTGGGATGGTAACCTGCTGGTCGGATCGCTGAAATTCGGCTATCTGGGGCGACTGGTGCTGGACGGGAAGGGGCACGTGGTGCGGGAAGAGAAAATTCCCGTCGACGAGCGCGTGCGCGATGTGCGGCAGGCTCCGGATGGGCAGATCTACATCATCACCGACAGCGATGAAGGACGCCTGTTGCGGCTGGAGAAACCGTGAGCAGCCCGGCAGACAGACGGGGAAACAAACGTGCCGGGTGGGGCGACGAACATGCCGGTTGGGGGGACGGGCATGCTGGTTGGGGTGGCGAGCATGCCGATTGGGATGACGAGCATATCGGTTGGGATAATGGGCATGCCGGTTGGGGTAACGAGGAGCCTGCAGGCCGGCAGGTACCGATACTGGATACGCCTCGCCTGTCCCTGCGGTCGTGGACGGATGCCGATCTTTTGCCGTACACACGGCTGAATGCCGATCCGCGCGTCATGCGTTATTTTCCGCGTGTACTGTCTGCCCCGGAAAGCCGTGCGCAGATGAACCGGCTCCGGACATTTCTGATGGAGCATGGCTGGGGCGTCTGGGCGGTGACGCTGAAGTCCACAGGGGAATTCATCGGCATGACGGGGCTGCATGCGGTGGAGAAAGACAGTGGCATTCCCCATGCGCCGCTGACCGAAATCGCCTGGCGCATGCTGCCGGATCACTGGGGAAGGGGTTATGCACCCGAAGCAGCCCGGCGCGTGATGCAGTTCGCCTTCGAGGTGCTGGCGCTGGATGCCGTGCATGCATTCACGGCGACGGTCAACGGGCCTTCACGCCGGGTCATGACGAAAATTGGTATGGTGGATACGGGAGAGGTGTTTGATCATCCCGCATTGCCCGCTGGACATGTGCTGCAGCGACACTGCCTGTATGTCATGACACGGGCGCAGTGGGAGCGGGGGATGGCCGGTTGATCAGGCTTCCGGAAAAGGCTGGATCTGCATGTCGATGCGCAGCCCGGCCACGGATGCCATGTTGACCAGCGTGTCCAGCGAGAAGATGTTGATCTTGCCGCGTACCAGATCGGAAGCGAGCACGAAACGTGGATCATCGCCAAGCTGGCGGTCTGGCAGCAGCGCGCCGCGGCGCGCGAGGCGCATCGCCCCCGCTACACCGATGGCGGAGAGATTCCGCTGCTGGGCCAGAAGCTCACGCTGCGCACGCAGCCGCATTCCGACCATCGCCGCAGTCTGGTGCAGCAGATGGGCACGGACCTGCGGGTCAGCGGCCCCGCCGCACGGGACGATACGCTGCTGAAAGCTGCCGTGCAGGCATGGCTGAAGAAGCAGGCGCGCCCGCTGTTTCTGGAGCGTATGCAGCCCTATATGGCACGCCTGGGTCGCGCGCCCAGCAGCGTGACCCTCAACAGCGCCCGCACCCACTGGGGCAGCTGCAGTCGTGCCGGCAGCATCCGGCTGAACTGGCGGCTGATCCAGTACGACACGCCACTGATCGACTGCGTGATTGCCCACGAGCTGGCCCATCTGGTGGAACTGAACCACAGCCTGCGTCTCTGGGCGCAACTGAAGGCGCTGATGCCGGACTACCAGACACACCAGAAGCGGCTGTCGAATGCGCCGGATGTGCTGGTCGAGGACTGAAAGCCGTGCGCCCTGGGTTGCAGCTTGCCAATTGCCGGTTACCGACGGATCAGTCTGCCGCTAATTCATGAAACATTCATATAAAGATGCGCGTATAGCGAAAAATATATCAGAGACACCATCAGGGCAACAATGAAGTACCACGGCGCCAATATCATTTTCATTTTGTCCATGATAAAAAGCACGACACCCGAAAGCAGTATGCCAAGAGACATCACTGCGCCACCGGGCGACGGCCATCCGACTGGGCCATAGTTGCGCGCTATTTTCAGTGCAAGCAAATAATAGGCAATCAAACCGGCCTCCACCATAAATGGCAGCCGTATCACCTCCGGGGCAGCTCCTTTCCGGCCGCCATCTTTCCGAGCGTCATCCTTGCCACTGGAAAGTTCCTTGCCTTGTGTTTTGTCTCTCATGAACAAACCAGTAGAAAACGAAATAGAGAAACCCATTAAAATACAAACCGCCATGCCATGCAATGATGTGATTGGTTATTTGTATTTTCATGGATTTCTTACCTCAACACATACTTGCCGGGCGCAGACATCAAAGAGGCTCCGACAGATATCCATCGAGCCCCCTTGAAACGGTGTACCTCCCTGTACAAAGAGGCAGCACCGTACGCGGCTGCCGTTAATTCAATCAGTCATGATGGAAGTGATCCCACAGAGCTTGCCCCCGTAATATCCAGCTATCCCACCGGCAGCACCCCAACTATATTATACATGGACGTCGCGCAAACCTATTATGTCGTGGCTTTGTAAGCCTCACATCCAAGGTTGATCGCAGTTTTACCGATTGTAAACACGCGGCCAACTACATCAAGCCACGCAAACGCCTTGTCAGGCAGGCGCCAGAGCTGCTGGAGGAGTCTTCCGAGCCCAACCAGTGCTGGTCTATGGACTTCATGGCACGACCAGCTGGCAGACGGCCGCAGCATCCGCACCTTCAACGTCATCGATGACCACAGCCGGGAGGTGTTGGGCATCGAGGTCGACTTCTCCCTGCCTGCTGAGCGGGTCATCAGGGCGCTGCAGCAGATCATCGAGTGGCGGGGAAAACCGTCTGCAATAAGGTGCGACAATGGCCCGGAGTACATTGGTTCCACCATCACCGCCAGGGCGGAGAGGGCCGGTATCCAGCTGAGATATATCCAGCCCGGCAAGCCGCAGCAGAATGCCTGCATCGAGCGGTTCAACAGAACGGTTCGGCATGAGTGGCTGGGCCAGTACCACTGGGACAGTCTGGCCCAGGTGCAGGAGGCTGCCACGGAGTGGATGTGGTCCTACAATCATGAACGCCCACACATGGCACTGGGCGGCATCACCCCAAAGCAGCGGTACGCCATGACCGCCTGATCGCTCTACTTCTGATGTCGATCAAAAATGGGGGGATTACCCTGGCGCTGGATGCCGTGCATGCGTTCACGGCAACGGTCAACGGACCTTCACGCCGGGTCATGACGAAGATCGGTATGGTGGATACGGGAGAGGTGTTTGATCATCCCGCATTGCCCGCTGGACATGTGCTGCAGCGACACTGCCTGTATGTCATGACACGGGCGCAGTGGGAGCGGGGGATGGCCGGTTGATCAGGCTTCCGGAAAAGGCTGGATCTGCATGTCGATGCGCAGCCCGGCCACGGATGCCATGTTGACCAGCGTGTCCAGCGAGAAGATGTTGATCTTGCCACGTACCAGATCGGAAATGCGCGGCTGGGTAACGCCAAACAGCGCAGCAGCCTGGGCCTGGGTCAGACCGGGCTGGGCGATGTGCTGCTTGAGGGCGACCATCAGCGCCGAGCGAAGAGGCATGTTCTCAGCTTCGGCGGGCGTGTCTTCGAGGGCGTCCCAGACGCTGGTGAAGCGTTGTGTGGTGTTTATGGTCTTGCCTCCATTTCAGGGCCTCATGATACCGACTATTCTCTTCCCTCTCCTCCATACCTATGTACTGCGCCACCACGATGTAGCGTGAATGGGTCAGCAGGAGCATAGGCGTGAACTGGTTGGTGTCCCTACTGAACGGGGGTGGCTGTCCAGTTTCCGGAATCGTCGCGTTGCACGCTGATCCGTGCTACAGGCAGGGGGTCTGGATCACCGAGTCTGCCACGCTGGGGGCCAGTGTCTATGATCCTGGTCAGCGGTTGCCCTCCATTGGCAAAGTTTACCTGTACCGTCGCTTTGCGCTCTGGACCCTTGAAATTGTTCACCCGGATATCGTATATGCCAGCCTGAAGTCTGCTGCTGTCGCAGGAGGCATAGTAATGCTCAGGCCCATTGGCAACCCGGTTGTCCACGTCAAGCGTGCCTGCGGATCCCTCCATGTTTAGATAGTAAACATGGGTACCGCCAGGTTCCAGCATGTGAAGATCCACATCTCCTTCGCCGTCCCAGGTAAGAGTGGTTGTGAAGAAACCGGGTTGGGCTTTTGCCTCCGGGCTCTCAAGTGACGCCAGACTCTGGAGCGAAAGCTGTTGAATGTGATGCCTGCCGGCGCGTGATGCGTCCAGATAGGTCTGCAGAAGCATATGGCCACTTCTGTCTTTGTTTGACTTTGGCAGGATGAGGTTATTCGAGGGAACGCTGTGTGATCCAAACGCACGAAGCGCATTGATTACATGATCGATGTCGGCAAGCACGTGGTTGCCTCGCAGTGTCATCGATGCAGGGGCGATATGCAGGGTGGAAACACTGTTTGTGGCGTACCTGCTCCTGGCGTAGTCATAGGCTGGGTTGACAAACAGATTCCCCTGTGAATGCGCCATCAAGAGAAGCTTCTGGCCTTCCAGAGCAAGCGTGTCGATCTTGCTGCGATGCTCTGCATAGTCAACCTTTGTGGGCGGGTTGCTGAGCATGGCTGAAAGACCGGCGACGAGCTTTGTCATGAACGATGTGTAGATGGCCTCGAGGGCCTGTCCTGCAGCACTGAACACATTTGTGACCTTGTTCCAGAATGATGTTTCGCCGGATGCTGCCTCCCACAGATACTCGAAACGCTTGCCCAGTTCACCGCTGCTATCGAATTCCTTCGCTCGCTGGATGAATGTTTCTGCCAGATCCTGGGCTCGTGTGGCTCCGTCGATTTCCAGGCCAGACTGGTTGTAGAAAAGCTCGAACCGGACAGGGCTTGACGCATATGCATTTCCGATCATCGATTTCAGTTCGTCGAGGCTTTCCTGTGCCTGAACCTGGGTGTTCCATACCCCATTGAAAAAACCGATGGTGTAGCCTCTTGTCTCGCAGATGGCGCCTTGTGACGACGTCTGTGCATGGAGACTTGTGCACGCGGATCCGAAGATAATGGCGGCAACGATGGTTTTGGCATGAGCATGCATGATGTCGCTCATTTGTCATACATTGGACATACAGAATCCGGGACCATGCTGAAGACGGATCCGTTCAGTGCACTGTTGTATTTCATGTACGCCCGATAGCGTTGACGGGTGTTTGCCGTCATTTTTTCGATTTGCAAACTGCGCCGGGGCCTTGTGGCAGAGTTCTGGTAACTTATGGATACGCAGGTTACCGACCGGCTGACGTCATTGGCTGCCTCACGAAGGCGGTACTTGTCCTTCAGATCGACAAGCATGGCGTTGTTGAGCGCGCGCTGCAGGTTGTACAGGCGTTTTTTTTGAAGTGGCGTGTCGGGCAGGCTGTTGATGAAGGCTTCGATGTCGTCCCGCACCCCATTCTGGTTGGCGTCGATGCCAGCAATGGTGTCGGTCCGGTCCAGCACGGGCAGTTCACCTCGAGCTTCAAGCCGCGCAAAGGCTTCCTTGAAGTTGCCCGGTGGTGTGGTTGTGCTGTCGGGTACGTTTGGGCCGCCGCACGCGATCATGGATGAAGAAATCAGTGCTGCAGAAAGCAGCGTGTACAGAGAACGGGGGTTGGGCATGGCTGAATGGCTGGAGCGAGGGTCAGGCAGGAGGAGTGGAGAAATGTGTGTGCATTGCTCCGTGTATGGCGAGCATCATGCGCTTTTTACCGGCCTTTGAAAAGGTGCCTGATCTGTCGTATGGGTTAGGCCAAATGGATAATCAGGTGAGTTACTGCACAGTTTGCCCGGAGTCTTGAGAATCTCTGTAAAAATCCTGCGGCACTTTGCCCCATGGCCGGGTGATCCGCTGCGTTGTCATTTGCCGTCAATGGCTGCGCCACGGACGATCAGGCGTCTGGTAGTGGTTGGAGCAGATACTCGCAAGGGAGGACAGGCGGTTGGCTGCTTGCTTGCGCAGGTTTGCGGGAAGTGCGTCCGTATTGCTTTCTTTATGTGTGGCCCTCCTGCGGGAAGGTACCGGCAGCCCGCGACTTCGATATCAGGTGCCGTCCCGCAGCGTTCGTGCCCTTTTGACCCGCCAGCTCCGCCACTTCAGATGCGAGCGGTGCACACCCACCCAGATGCCGGTACCTGAGAGCAGCAGGCCGCCCATGCCCAGCACCAGCATGAGAATGTCCCAGAGTGGCCGGTGCTGCAGCAGGGGCAGCAGATCCCAGCTGTGCAGCAGGGCAAACAGCCAGCGCTCGAGCCGGGCGCGGCTGTCCGACTGGCCCAGTACGGTGCCGGTGGCGGGGTCGATGTGCAGCCAGGTCTGCTGTGGGTCGTTGTAGCGGACGCGCCAGATGGGCAGCGGATGTTCCCTGCGGCCGCCGGTCATGGTGTGGCTGGCGCGGCGGTAGTAGTAGAAGTCGTCCCGGGTGATCGTTTCGATGCGCGGTGGCAGGTCCGGGCTCAGGCCGATGAGAGCACCCTGCAGGCGGGCAGGGCTGAAGTGCCAGGGACGGGCGTCCCGGGCGGCGAACAGGGTGTTCCTGCCATCACCCCGATTGGGGGAAACGCGGGCGCTGGTGCCAGTATTGGTGTGGCCGGACGTGTGCGTGGTTGTATCGGCAGCTGCGCTGTGGTCGGGATGGGTGATGGCGGCAATGGGTGGAGGCGCAGCATGTCCATCTGCCAACGGCTGAAAGACTGGCTGCACGACGGTCTTGTTCAGCACGATGCGCCATTGCAGTTCCACGACGTGCGGCGTCGATACGGCCTTTGCTGAGGCGGCAGCGGGTTTCTGTTCGGAGGAGGGGTTCTGTCCGGAGGTGGGGGCCTGTCTGGATGAGGGGTTTTCTTCGGGGGCGGCAGGGTTGCCCTGCCGGATGGCCTGCAGCAGCGCCTGTGGGGTAGCCTTCGCCCGTCGGGGTTTGATCCGCTCGCTGCTGATCGTCTCGGCATCGATGGTGCTTTCCGGGCCGGTGAAGATGTCCCAGGGGTCCATGGACATCAGACCGCTGAATATCCAGCTGATGGTGCTCAGGGCAAACACCATGCCGAGGATGTGATGCCAGCGCATCATGCCCGGGGCGAACGGCGAGTGTGATCCGCTGCGGTAGGTGCCGGCAAAGCGCCAGCGGATGAGACCGGCGACGATGCCGGTGACGGCGGTGGCGATGCCGATGAGGGCCAGCACGATGATGAGGCTGGTCCAGTTGATGGCGGTGTCGCGGAACATGTAGAGCCAGTGCAGCCACGAACCGACATAGTTGAGGGTGCGTTCCGGCTGCGGGGCGTCGCGCACGACTTCGCCGGTGGTGCCCGAGACGTAGAGCAGGGTGTCGTGAGCGTCGGGCAGTTGCACGAGGTGCAGCGGGCGATGGCCGTTCAGGCCGTGGCTGTGGGTGTGGGCGTCTTCGTGGACGGTACCGAGGTAGCGGGGCGCCGGGATGCGTTCAGGCTGCGTTTGCGGGGGCGTGGGTGAGCAGTGCTGCGGTTTCGGGCGATCTGCGCTGTGCATCCAGTAGACGCAGGCGCTGGCGAGTGCGGTGGCCTTGTCGGTGGGCGGGATGCGCTGGCCGGTGCGGGCGTCGATGGCAATGAAGGTTCTGTCCTCGCCCCGCAGGACATAGATGGGCTGGCCGGCGCGGCTTCGGGACAGGCGCAGCTCTTCGACCGGCTGGCTGGTGTCGAAGCCCGCGGCCGTGAACGCCTCGGCAGGGGAGAGAAGGGTGTCCGGACTTTGGGGGGCATCCGGATTCTGGAGGGCTTCTGGATTCTGCAGGGCACTGGCACGTGCGGAAAGTGAGCCAGTGGCGGCGTTCTCGAGCGGTGGCAGGTGCGCCAGCCGTTCCTGCAGGGTGAGCTTGGGGTGGCCGGCATACATCATCACCATGCCGGACAGGAACCAGATGAAAAACAGTACGCACATGCCCACCCCCAGCCAGCGGTGGGTGAGCATGAACCAGCGTTTGATGCGGGAGGTCTTCAGCAAGGTCAGCGCTTGCGCCTGCGGCGGGATTTTCCGCCAGAGTGACTGCCTCTGGAACTGCGGGTGGAGGCGGTGTGCTGCTCGGCGCGGGTGGCTTTGGCGGTGCTGCGGTTCTGTGCGTCGGCGTTGCCGGTGCTGGCGCTGCCCCTGGTGTTGTTGTGGGTAACGCCGTCCGTGCCGGAACTGCCCTGGCCTGTGCCGCTGGCACGTGGGTTGCCACTTGCCGCGCCGGATATATTGGCGGTGGCAGGCGGGCTGGCAGATGGGACGCCTGTAGACGAGGTGCTGCCGGCATGACTGGCGCTGGTGGCCTGGTCGTCTGGCGTATCTTTCGTGGTGAGGGCTGGGCCGGTAGCCACTGTGACCTCCGAAGCTTCAGAGGCGCCGTCAGCATCCCCTTGGGCACTGCGGGCAGACGGACTGCTGTTCACGCCGTGGGTTTCGGGCGCGCCGGCTTTATCGGCGTGGTCGCCGGCTGCGCCGAAAAAACCCAGGGCACCTTCCAGAAGTGAGTTCTCACTTGCTTCAGCCGCCTCTTCGGGTGGACTTCGGTGGCTACTGCCCCCGGAGGCCGATGTGCTGGTGATGGGTGGGGCTGTGCTGCCGGCGGGGGTTGTGCTACCCGGGATGCTGCTGGCGGGGATGTTGCCGGGGGAGGCGCTGTCGGGTGTGCTGCCCGGCGCATGGTGCGGGGTGTCGAGCCGGGCAGTGGAGGCGGTGCGGCCGGCAGCAAAGCCGGCACGCAGTTCGGCGGCGTAGGGGGGCTCTTCCTGCTTTCGGGACGCCTTGCGGGCCTGTTCGTGTTCGCCCCGGGCCTCGGCCAGGTCGGCGGCCAGCGCGATGTTGAGGCGCTTGGCGCCGCTGCCCAGGGCGGCCATGGAGAGGGCGTTGGGGTAGAGACGGATGAGGATCCGCTCCATGGCCAGTGTCAGCTCGGTCTGCAGGTCGGCCGTGAGCCGGTCGGGGCCGAAGTTCTGGCGTTTGCGCCAGAACTGGGTGAACTGCTCGTGCTGGCGGGCCAGAACGTCGGTGACGGTCTTTTCCCAGTGGGCGGGGTGTTCGGATTCGGCCCAGTCGCCGCGGCCCCGGCCGTAGTGGGCCACGGCCAGATAGGTGAGCAGGGCAGACTGGACGAGGCGGTTCATGACGGCGTCGGTCCAGGTGACGGTGATGGCGTCGATGCCGCGCACCATGTTGTAGCCCCGGGCCAGCCCGGCACCACCGAGGGCGCCCAGCACGCCACCGGCGATCATGCCACCGCCCAGGGTGAGGCCACCACTGAGGAAGTCGGCCTTCAGGCCGGCCAGCGCGCCGGTGACGATGCCGCCGACCATGGCGGCGTGGCCCTCGTTGAGGTTTTCGGTCACGTCGTAGTGGTCGGCCATGCGGCTGAGCACTTCATCGGCGGCGTGGCCGGTGAGGCCGTTGGTGGTGATGAGTTCGTCGGTGGAGTGGCGGATGGCGGTGTTGAGGCGCTCGGCCAGCTGGTTCATGGCCACCTGTTTGGGGTCGTCCTGCTTCTGGCGGGAGACGCCCAGTACCTTGCCGACTTCGCGCAGCTGGTCCTTCAGGCTGCTGTTGGGGATGCGTTCGCGGTCGAGTGCGGTGGCGGCCAGACGCTCGGCCAGGATGTGCATGGACCGGTCGAAGGTCTGGCGTCGCTGGTTCTGCCACAGGCGGTGCAACCGGGCAAAGGACTCGCGCTTGGCCTGCGGCAGCAGCGGCTCGACGGCCTGCAGCAGGGCGCCTTCCTGCACCCAGCAGCGGGCGAAGGCGTCGAGCGCCAGTACCTGGTGGACGTTGCCGAAGCGGGTGAGGTAGGTGCGCCAGCGGTCGATCTCGGCCTCTTCGGCATGGTGGCTGGCCGGCGGGCCCATCTGGTTCAGCAGCACGATGATGGGCTTGCCGATCCAGGCGAGGATCTTCATTTCGGGTTCGACGTAGCCGGCGTCCTCGGGATTTTCGGCGGCGTTGACCAGATAGAGCACCACGTCGGCTTCTTCGCGGACGTTGTGCACGGCCTGCTGGCTGGACCAGAGGGCGCGGTCGGCAAAGCGGTCCCAGACCTGGCTGACGAACCAGCCGATGGGTTTGTCGGACTGCAGCAGGCGTTTGGCCAGCCGGGCACTGTCGCCGAAGCCCGGGGTGTCCCACAGCAGCAGCAGGTCGCCCTGCGGGGTTTCGGCCAGCTCGTGGCGGTCGGCGGTGTCGGTGACGTGCGGCTCATCGCGCACTTCGCCCACGTTCTCGGAAAGCAGGGTGCGGGCGAGCGTGGTCTTGCCCACGTTGGTGTGGGAGACCAGGCTGAGGGAGATGGTGTTGGCGTCTGAGGCAGGCACGGCTGTGACGGCGGGAAGGGTATCCGGTCGGAAAGGCCGGCGGCAGCCGGCATGACCCGGAAGGTTGCGGCCGGTGTGACCGGCAGGACGGGAAGACAGGGGCACAGACATGATTGTGCCATCAGCCGCCCCTGCTTCGCTGTGCCGAATGCGCAGTCCGATACACACTCTGGCAGTTCCTGATACGGTGCGACGGGACTGCCTGCCGGGTACGGGAGTGGCCGGAAGCACCTGCACGCCGTGCGGATCCTGAAACGTGGCTGGCGGCCGGATCTGCCTTGTCTGGAAGCGCCCGGGAGCAGGACATATCCCATCGTATCCGGCAGGATGGTGGCTGGGGCTTTCCGGGTGCAGGGCCGGGGTCAGGCGGGCACCGCGTTCAGCAGGCTTTCCAGTTGTCCGGTGACTTCGGCAGGCTGGGCATCGGCGGCCAGGTTGACGAAGACGGGGAGGATGTCGCTGCGGCTGCCCAGGATGCGGCGCCATGCCGTGCGGCGGCTGTCCAGCCGGGCAGTGTCGTGGCCGAAGCGGGCGATGAAGGCGCTTTCGTCCACCAGGGCCAGCAGGGGCAGGCCAGCCGGCAGGCGGCGGGCCAGCGTGGCAAGGAAGGTGGCGTGGTTTTCGGTTTCGGGGGTGGCCGAGGCCGAGAAGATGGCCACGGCCAGTTGGGCACCGTCGATATGGGGCAGGGGCTGCGGCAGGTCGTCCTCGTCGCCCAGGGCCAGCGAGGGCTGCAGGCGCAGGCGGATCTGGCTGCCCAGCACGGGGGTGAGCAGCGGGGTGAACCCAGCGCGGGCGGCGTCACTCAGGGTGTAGCTGTAGGGCTGTGCCCAGACGGTGGCCGATTCGCCGCGCTGGTTGCGCAGCAGGTCGCGGAAGTAGGTGTCGTCGAGCGGCAGCGGGAAGTGCGTGCGCAGCTTGCGGACCTGCTCGCGGTGCCAGAGGGCCAGCAGCAGGCGGGGGATGATCACCACCAGCACGACGGTGAGCGTCTGCAGGTGAATCCATGGGGCGGCGTTGACGCCCGGATGCTGTGGAAAGCGCATGGCTTCCAGGCCGGCGGCATCGGGCAGGGCAATGCCGCTCAGCAGGCTGGCCAGGCCCCACAGGCCGTGGGTGAGGGTTTCGACCTGCGGGGCGACGAGGAAGGTGCTCTCCCAGCCGGCCCTGTATTCGAGCACCAGGCCGTGCAGGTAGAGGCTGGCCAGGGCGCCGGTGGCAAACATCAGGGCGCCGGCGTGCAGCAGGGTGAGGGCGCGCTGGCTGTAGAGCGGCGCGGCCACGGCAAACCACTGGCGGGTGAAGCGGGCACCCAGGTTGTCGTCGCTGTGTGCCGGGGTGCTCCAGCCCTGGCCCGTGGCCAGCCGCACGACCAGCCGGCGCAGGGCGCCGAAGGGACCACTGCCGGTGACGGCTGCCGGGCTGTCGGGTGCGTCCGGGAGGCTGCTGCCGCGTGGTGTGGACGTACCCTGCCGTGAAGCGCGACTGGAGGCTGTACGTTGGGTGCCGTTCGGGGACGGGGAGCCGGGGGCGGGCGCCATGTGGTGATGGCCTGCATCGTCCTGGGCACCTTTCCGGCCCCGGCCGCCCAGGGCACGTACGAGGGCACCGCCGGCCAGCACCAGATAGGTGAACAGGTTCCAGGCGATGATCAGCAGCAGCGGCGGGTTGAGGATGTTGATGCGGTTGCCGCCGGCCGAATCCAGAAGGGCACCGGCCAGCAGGGCCACCAGCAGGGCCACGGGCGTGAACCAGCCGCGCCAGTGCAGGCGGTGCAGCAGGTCGGCCAGCGCCGGCTTGCGGGTGAACAGCCGTTCGCAGGCCAGCCGGGCGCGGGTGCTGATGAAGGTGGGGGCGTCGGCCTGCGGGCCGGCCTCGCGCAGCGCCTGCTGTGTGGCGTGCAGACGGTCGTCTTCGGTCCAGGTGGCGGAGGCGGGCTGGCGCTCGAGGGCGCGGACCAGCAGGATCTGCTGTGCGTCGTTTTCGGTCACGGTGCGGCTGGCGGTCAGTCGGCGATGAGCGGGAAGACGGAGGTGATGTACTGCTGCCGCCAGGTTTCGAAGTCACCGGTGTCGGCGGCTTCGATGTCGGCCTGTTCGACGAAGGATTCGCGGGCCATGGTGGCAAAGGCCTCTCGAATGTCGGCCGGCAGCGGCTGGGCCAGCAGGTGCTGGCGGTGGGCCTCGGACTGCGCCACGGTGTACTGGGTGAGCGAACCGTTGCCCTGGGTGGCGATGTCGGCCATGAGGCGTGCGGAGGGTGTGTGTTCCATGTGTTCCAGACGCTGGCGGGCCATGCGCAGGGCGGCCGCGTAGGCACCCTGGTGCTCGGGCCAGGCTTCGTCCAGGCGCTGGGCCACGGCTTCGCATTCGGTGAGGACTTCCTGTCCCCAGGCCAGCAGCGGGCGGTGGCTGCCGTCGTTCTCGAGCAGGGCGAGGCCCGGCTCACGGCCACGCTGGGCCACGGTGTGCCGGTTGGCCGACTGGGCAGCGTTGATCTCGGGGGTGTCGCGCGGGCTGTCGGACAGCAGGCAGTGCAGCAGGAAGATGTCGAGAAAGCGGATGGTTTCGGCGGTGATGCCGATGGCGCTGAAGGGGTCGAGGTCCATCAGCCGCACTTCGATGTACTCGACCCCGCGGGCGGCCAGGGCGGCCAGCGGCCGCTCTCCCTTGTGGATGGGCTGCTTGGGCCGGATGGTGCCGTAGAACTCGTTTTCGATCTGCAGCAGGGAGGTGGAGAGCTGACGGTACTGGCCGTCGTGCCGGATGCCGATCTTCTCGTAGGCGGGCCAGGGCGAAGTGAGGGCGTCGTAGAGCGACTCGGCGTAACTCTTGAGGCAGTTGTAGCTGGCGCCGATGCTGGCCTGTGCCTCGCTCTGGTAGCCCAGCGGCCCCATGCGCAGCGTGGTGGCGTGTGGCAGGCCCAGGGCGTCCCGGCCGAAGGCCTTGAGGATGTGGGGCATGCCCTCGGCAAAGCCGCGCTGCACCAGCGGCGAGGCGCCGAACAGCAGAAGCAGCAGCCATGAGTGGTGGCGGAAGTTGCGGATCAGGCTGAAGTAGCCCTGGCTGCGGGCATGCTTGGGGTTGTCGCCGTCGAGCTTCAGGCCGGGCATGCGGGCCAGCTCGGGCCACAGGCTCTGCGGGAGGGAGAAGTTGTAGTGCAGGCCGGAGATGGTCTGCATGCGGCTGCCGTAGCGCCAGGTCAGGCCCTGCCGGTAGATGGTCTTGGCGCGGCCGATGAAGGAGCTGCCGTACTGGCCGATGGGAATGTCGCGGTCGGGCGGCAGCGGACAGGGCATGCTGGTGCACCAGAGCCGCTCGCCGTCGATGTGGGTCAGGGTTTCCTGGTGGACGCGGGTGAGTTCGGCCAGGCAGGCGTCGATGCTGTCGTGGACGCCGGTGATGAGTTCGACCTGGGACTCACTGAAATCGGTGGTGATGTGCGGGTGCGTGAGGGCGGAGCCCAGCGCACGGGGATGCGGCCGCATGGACAGCTTGCCATCGGCAGTGGTCCGCAGGCTTTCCTTCTCCAGGCCACGGGTGATGCCACGCAGGGATGCGGGCTCGATGGCGGACAGGCGGGTACGCAGTGAGTCGGTCATGGGATAGGTCGTAGGGAGATACCAGCCTGCAAAGGGTATCAGAAAGGGCGGGGGGCGGTGAGTATGTCACCGAAGCGCGCCCGATGCAGCGGGAGGATGTCGCGCTGCGGGTGTAGGGTTGGGGGGCGGGGTATCTGCCGGATCGGCGTCCGTTCCGGCGTCCGGCTGCCACTGATTTTTCAGCTGGCGCCAGCCGTCGGGGCCCATGGCTCGCAGGCGGGCCATGTTGTTCTCGTAGATGCGGTCGGTGTCGTCGCCCCAGGCGGCCACGGCGCGGTCGATGCTGGTTTCGCGCAGCAGGTGCAGCGTGGGCCAGGGCGACTGGTTGGTGGCGTTCTCGATGTCGTCGGCCGAGCTGCCGGCAAACTGGTAGTGCGGATGGAAACTGGCAATCTGGAAAGTGCCGTGCAGGTCCAGCTCGTCGAGCAGGGCGTCGGCGGTGTCCAGAAAGTCGTTGAAATCCAGAAAATCGGCCAGGGTGTCGGGGCAGACCAGCAGCGTGGTCTCGAGTTCGGTCTCGCTGGTGTCGAGCAGGCGTTTCAGTTCGGTGCGCAGATCGTCCAGCAGGGCCAGCGGTTCGGTGGCGTGGCTGATCTGGATGCGCAGGCGCTGTTTCTTCACCGTGGCATTGGCAAACGGACAGAGGTTGAGCCCGATGACGGCCTTCTGCACCCAGGTACGGGTGGCGTCCAGGATGGCCTCGTCGGTGGGGCGCTGTCGGGCAGTCGTTGCCGGGATGTTGCTGCTGGTTGCCGGGGTGTTGCTGGCTGCGGTGCGGGATGGCTGGTCGGCGCCGTGATGGAAGGGGCAGCCAGAAGGCGGATGGTTCATGCGGAAGGTGCCGGATGGAAAGCGGGAAGGGCCGGATGGCGGGAGAAGCGGTGACGGGATGGATGGGGAATCGGTGGCAGGATGGTGATGGCAGGCACGACCCCCCTTATTGGGCAGGCTGGAAACTGCCCATGATGCCACCGTTTGTGGGAGGTTGCTGGCGATGGGGCTGCGGTATGTTCTGGGGCGCTGCCGGCATGGTGGACCGGCATGCGGGGGCCGTCGGGCACGCGGGTGCGGACGTGGATGCCAGCGCGGGTTTGGGCTGGGCGTTCGCGCCAGAACGGGCGTGGACACGGGGAGCAGTGCAGACGTGGATACCGCTGCGGACATGGGGGCTGGTGCCCGGATGGGCGCGGGTATGGGTGGGGCGCATGGTCCGGTCCGGCCCTGCGACCGCAGTCTTCGGGCCGTGTGGGATGCCTGCCACGACGCCCGGACCGCCGGCCGGCCGTCCCCTGCCGTCTGGCGGATGCTGTCGGCGAAACATCACACTGGGCCGTTAGCATGAAAAATTGTTCTGGAGGAGGTGAGACCCCATGGCCGTAAGACGACTGCTCAGCAACATCAGCAGCGAGCGCCTGCAGGAAAGCCGTGATTTCTACGCGGACCTGCTGGGCATGGAAGTCGCATCCGAATCCGACTGGTACATCCGGCTGCGTTCGCCTTCCGATCCAGGGCTGGAACTGGGCCTCATCCAGCGCAACCATCCGCTGCTGCCGGCCCACTGGCGGGCGGCGCCGGTGGGCATGTATCTGACCTTCGTGGTCGACAATGTCGACGACATCCACGCCCGTGCCGTGGTGCGCGGTCTGCCCATCGTGCAGCCGCCGCGTGACGAATTCTATGGCCAGCGCCGCTTCCTGACGCGGGATCCGGACGGCACGCTGGTCGACATCAGTTCCCCCTGGCGGCAGGAAGTGCTGCCCGAAGAGACACCGCCGGTGGCCATTGCGGCGCCCGAGCGCGAGCCCGTGGCCCGTGTTGCAGTACGCAATGCGGCGCGCCGGGCGGTGCAGCGCCGTACCATCGACCAGGTGCTGCGCGACGCCCGTCTGCCGCTGCTGCCGGCTGCGGGCTGAGGCACGCCCCCCTTTGCCCCCACGCCTGTCTGGTTGTGCGTGCGGTTTTTTTTCAGTCGCGCCATAATGTGAGACAGGCAGCACGGAAATGCCGGTGTTGCCATCACGACAGCGTATGCGCTGTTGCGCATGCCTGCTGACGGGATGGCCTGCGTGTGGTTCGGTGCTTCCCCAGGGGCTCCGGACAGCGTGCCGCCGGTATGCGTGCAGGGGTCCCTGACGAACAACAGGAGAGGGACTCATGGACGATAGCGTACGCATCAATCTGGAACGCCGCCTGCCCAAGCAGGCCATGGCGCTGGTGCTGGCAGGGGGCCGCGGAAGCCGGCTCAAGCAGCTGACGGATGTCCGCTGCAAACCGGCCGTTTATTTTGGCGGGCATTTCCGCATCATCGATTTCGTGCTGTCCAACTGCATGAACTCGGGTCTGCGCAAGATGGCCGTACTCACGCAGTACAAGTCGCACAGCCTGTTGCGCCACCTGCAGCGCGGGTGGAACTTCCTGAAGTCCGAAATGGGCGAGTTCGTGGACCTGATCCCGGCGCAGCAGCGCGTGGACGAAAATGCGTGGTATCGGGGCACGGCCGATGCCGTCTATCAGAGTCTGGACATCATCAAGGCGGTCCGGCCCGAGTACATCGTCATTCTGGCGGGCGACCACATCTACAAGATGGACTACGCCCGTATGCTGGCCGACCATGCGCTGTCGGGGGCCGGCGTGACAGTGGGCTGCATCGAGGTGGACCGCAAGGAGGCGAAGGCTTTCGGCGTGATGGCCATCGACGACAGCAAGCGCGTCACCTCCTTCGTGGAAAAACCGGCCGATCCGCCGGCCATGCCCGGCAAGCCGGACCGTTCGCTGGCGTCCATGGGGATCTACATCTTCACGGCCGACTACCTGTACAAGATGCTGGAAGAAGACATCCAGACGCCGGGCTCCGAGCACGACTTCGGCAAGGACATCATTCCGAAGGCGGTGAGCCAGGGCCAGGTGGTGGCGCACTTCTTCGAGGACAGCTGCGTCTACAACAGCGAGAAGGTGCCGGCCTACTGGCGCGACGTGGGAACGATCGACGCCTACTGGGAGGCCAACATCGACCTCACGGCCACGGTGCCGGAACTGAACCTGTACGACCGGACCTGGCCCATCTGGACCTATCTGGAACAGCTGCCGCCGGCCAAGTTCGTGCACAACAAGGTGGACCGGCGCGGTGAGGCCATCGAATCGAGCGTGTCGGCCGGCTGCATCATCTCCGGCTCGGTGCACAACTCGCTGCTCTTCTCCAACTGCCGCATCCATTCATACACCGAGATCAAGGGTGCGGTGCTGCTGCCCGAGGTGGTGGTGGGCCGCAATGCCCGCCTCAGCAAGGTGGTGGTCGACCGCGGCTGCGTGATCCCCGAAGGCATGGTGGTCGGCGAGGATCCGGAAGAAGACGCCAAACGCTTCTACGTCAGCGAAGGCGGCGTGACGCTGATCACGCCGAGCATGCTGGCCAGACTGAACGGCTGAGGCCGTTCCCGATCCTTTTTCTCCCTGTTGCCTTGCCATGAACGCCACTCATACGCCTTCCAGCACATCCGGTTCGACCCAGATGGCCGAGCCGCCACCAGCACGGCTGTGGGACCGGAACGAGCACGCACCGGACGGCCGGCTGCGGGTGCTGCATGTGGCCACCGAGGTATATCCGCTGGTCAAGACGGGCGGGCTGGGTGACATTCTGGCGGCGCTGCCGGTGGCGCAGCAGGCGCAGGGGGTGGATGCGCGCCTGCTGCTGCCGGGCTTTCCGGCCATTCTGGACGGGCTGGACGATGTGGGCCTGGTGGCCGATCTGGGCAGCCTGATGGGTGCGGCCCGGGTGCGGGTGCTGTGGGGGCGGATCCGTGGTTCGGGCATTCCGGCCTACGTGGTGGATGCACCCTGGTACTACCGGCGCGAGGGCAACCCCTATCTGGGGCCGGACAATCGCGACTGGCCCGACAATGCCCGCCGCTTTGCGCTGCTGGGCAAGGTGGCGGCCCATCTGGCCTGGGGCGATGTGGATCCGATCTGGAAGGCCGATGTCCTGCATGCCCACGACTGGCATGCGGGGCTGGCGCCGGTGTACCTGAGCCAGAACCCGGTGCGCCGGGTGCGTTCGGTGTTCAGTGTGCACAACCTGGCCTATCAGGGGCTTTTTTCGCCGGATGACTGGGCCACGCTGGCGCTGGAACCCTGGATGCTGCGTCCGATGTACGGGCTGGAATATCACGGCTGGGGCAGCTTCATGAAGGGCGGATTGGCGTTTTCCGACTGGCTGAGCACGGTCAGCCCGCGCTATGCCTACGAGATCACCACGCCGGAATTCGGTGCCGGGCTGGACGGCCTGCTGCTGTCGCGCCGCGACCGGCTCACCGGCATTCTGAACGGCATCGACCAGACGGTCTGGAATCCGCAGATCGACGGGCTGGTGCCGGCCAACTACAGCGCACACGACCTCAACGGCAAGTGGGTCGACAAGGAGCGTGTGCAGCACGAGCTGGGTCTGGCGGTGGACCCGGGCCGGATGCTGGCGGTGATGGTCAGCCGCCTGACCGACCAGAAGGGGGCCGACCTGCTGCTGGGTGTGCTGCCGAAGATGCGCGAGCTGGGCATCCAGCTGGCGCTGGTGGGCAGTGGCGATCCGGCCCTGCAGGACGCCTTCCGCAAGGCCGCGCAGGAGGCGCCGGGGTGGGTGTCGGTCACCATCGGCTACGATGAGCCGCTGTCGCACCGGCTGATTGCCGGCGGCGACCTGATTCTGGTGCCGTCGCGCTTCGAGCCCTGCGGGCTGACGCAGATGTACGGACTGCGCTATGGCACGCTGCCGCTGGTGCGCCGCGTGGGCGGACTGGCCGATACGGTGCACGAATATCACGACGGGCAGCCGAGCAACGGCTTCGTGTTCAACCGGGCCGATGTGCACGACTTTGCACTGGCGCTGGCGCGGGCGGCCGATGTCTGGCAGGACCGCGGTGCCTGGGAGTGGCGGATGCGCACGGCCATGGAAGTCGATCACAGCTGGGGCCCTGCGGCTGCCGATTATCTGGCCATGTATCGGCAGGTGCTCAGTGACCGAAACTGAAACCGGGGTTTTCCTGTGGTGAATACCCGCGGATGATTTTTGTGGCCGCACGTGCCATGACATGCAGGCGGGGCAGGGTACCGTGGCATGGACACGGGGGCACGTACACCGGGGTATGGATACCGGGAAAGTCCTCTGGACGCCCCTGCAAAAGTGCTGGCTGCTGGGGAAAACCCCGAATTCCCGTCAAAGGCCGGCGGCGTGCCGGGCCGTATATGCCGCGCGTGCCCGGCTGATGATATGATCCCCAAAGGGGGCGACGTGCCCCCGAAACAGGCACCAGGCCGGGAAGGGCCAAGCCCGGGCTTTCCCGCCGGATCGGCCGGGAAATCTTCCGCAGGACCAACCAGGAAAATCCCCGAGGGTCCGCAGCCTTCCGGACAGGTGCAGATGACGACACCGGTCCGGTGTCATTGGGGGAGAGGTGGACTTCCAGAACTTCGATCTGAACCTGCTGCGGGTTTTTGATGAAGTCATGGCTGAGCGCAACATCTCGCGTGCGGCCCGCAATCTGACGATGACCCAGCCGGCAGCCAGCAATGCCCTGCGCAGGTTGCGCGAGGCCTTGGGGGACGAACTGCTGATACGGGCCGGCCGCGGCGTCGAGCCCACTCCTTTCGCGTTGGCCATCTGGCCGGACGTGCGCACGGCGCTCAACGCGCTGCGGGGTGTCATCTCGCCCAAGTCCTTCGATCCGCTGCGTACCCGCGAGACCTTCGTCATTGCCATGGCCGACGCCACGGCCGCGCTGCTGGTGCCGCCGCTGCTGGACCGTCTGCAGCGCGATGCCCCCAATGCCACACTGCGGTTGCGTCCGCTCACCACGCGCGATCCGCTGCCGCTGCTCGAAAACGACGAGCTGCATCTGGCGGTCGGGCATTTTCCGGGGGCGGTGGCCGACATGATCCTGCGCGAGATGCAGGAAGACCGGCCCGATACCTTCGGCCATCAGGAAATCTACGAAGGCCAGTACGTGTGCGTGATGCGCGAGGGCCATCCGCTGGGCGAGGCCCCGGTGAGCCTCGATGACTACTGCGCGGCCCGCCATCTGCTGGTCAGCTATTCGGGCCGGCCGTTCGGTTTCGTGGACGAGGCGCTGGCCACGCGCCAGCGCACGCGGCGCATCGTGCTGACGCTCAACCAGTTCTTCACCGCCGCCAATGTGGTGGCGCAGTCCGATCTGCTCACCATCCTGCCGCTCGATTTCATCCCGGCCACGGGGCTGGCCGAGCGCCTGGTCTGGCAGCCGGTGCCGGTGGCTCTGCCCGCCATGCGGGTGGACATGGTCTGGCACCGGCGTCAGGAGCAGCTGCCGTCACACCGCTGGCTGCGCAAGCTGATCGACGACGTGACGCTGCGTCGCGTCTGGGGCACGCGCAACGTGCCGCTCACCCGCTTTGGCGGCGAGCCCATGCCCGCCCTGATTGCCAGCACCTTGCGCAACCCGCGGGGCGGCATCGCCCAGGACGACTGAGGCCGCCCAGGGCGCGCAAACGACAAGGGCCGATCCTGCCCGTGCAGGCAGAACCGGCCCTCATCAGGGAAGGTGGGTCGGGAGACCCGGTTTCAGCCGGGCTCCGGAGATCAGCGGATCACTTGTTCGCGGCCTCTTCTTCTTCCGAGCACACCCATTCGGGCTTGCTGCGGCCATGCACCTGGGTGATGGCGCGCAGGCGGCGCGTCTGCCACTCGTGCAGCTGGTACCAGGCAAAGCGCCAGCCCCACCAGCCGGAGGCTTCTCCGGGATAGTTCATCCGGCCCTCGGCGCCCAGACCCAGAACGTCCTGCATCTGGTAGATGGCCCAGCCCGACACGGATTGCGAGGCGGCGTGGATCAGCTCCCAGTGCATTTCCCGACCATCGGTCTTCAGATAGACCTGTGCCAGCGCACGCTCCCGATCGGAAGCCTGGGCGA
>ERZ772971.91-NODE-91-length-56753-cov-4.662281_pt1 | contig 56753 bp, 60 predicted proteins | sample MGYA00511943_ERZ772971 | MGnify/ENA primary metagenome ERZ772971 (study PRJEB29015, sample SAMEA2737929) | human oral metagenome | biome: human oral; feature: human-associated habitat; material: dental | place: China | collected 2144 ... | reverse complement strand
GAAGAAGACAAGGCATAAACGTTCTTGAACAACAGAACGAAGGAGGCACATAGATTTGCTATAATCCCCCACCCTAGTTCGTCTGCACCTTCGAAGGATAAACAAAAGCAGCACGAAAGCAATCGCCAAAGCGCACACCTTATATATAGCGGCGCGCAGGCGGGCGATTTCCGCCTGCACCAGTTCGGTGGTGATCCGCCCCTGTGGCGCGAGGGTGGCGAGACGCATGATGCTGGCGGCGAGATCGCGGAAATTGCCGCGCCACGGTGCCTCCGGCGAGAGGGCAAAATTGAGGTAGGCGGCGCGCGCTTCTTTATTGAAGCGGGTGGTGCGGCCAAGCTCCTGTGAGGCGAGGGCGAGCTGGTGGGCGATGTTGGGTTCGATGTCTTCGCGCCTGTCGGCCAGCGCGGGCAGCGGGTAATTCCAGATGTTGATGCGTGCGTAGAGGTCTTCGCGGAAGCGGCCCGCGCGCACGTCGTCGCGCAAGTCGCGGTTGGTGCCGCTGATGAGCTGGAAGTTGCTGGTGATTTCCGTGTCGCTGCCGACGGGATAGTAGTGTTTTTCTTCCAGTGCTTTCAGCAGCATGGCCTGTTCATCCAGACCGAGTTCGCCGATTTCGTCGAGAAAGAGGACACCGCCGTCGGCGCTTTTCAGGTAGCCGTCGCGTTTGTCCACTGCGCCGGTGAAGGCGCCTTTTTTGTGGCCGAAGAGGGCAGACGCCGCGCCGTCGCCACGCAGGGTGGCGCAGTTGACGTCGATGAAGGCACCGCGCACCTGATGCCGTGCCTTTTTGAGCTCATAGATGCGCCGCGCCAGCATGGATTTGCCCGCGCCGGTCGGGCCGTTAAGAAGGATGGGCGAGGGGCTGTTCAGCGCGACTTGCTCGATTTCGGCAATCATGCGGTTAAAGGCGGGGTTGCGCGTGGCGATGCCGCTTTTCAGATAACGCACGGCGTCGTCACGCACGGCGGCAAGACGGGCGGCCAGGGCGTCGTAGCGGGCGAGATCCAGGTCAATCAGCTCGAAGCTGCCGACCTCGCCGCGCATCATTTGCCGTTTCTGGTTTTTCGGCGGTGCGGTTTGCAGAAGGACGCCGGGAATTTGCCGCGATTCGACGAGGAGAAAGAGACAGATTTGCGCGACGTGCGTGCCTGTCGTGATGTGTACCCAGTATTCTTCCTGCTCGCTGTCGAAGGGGTAATCCGCCGCCCAGTCGTGCAGGCGGGTATAGACTTCGCTGAAATCCCAGGGGTTTTCCAGTTCCATCGGCACGAGGTTGACGGCGGTATGCGGCGCGACGTGGCGGATATCGGCGCGGACGTGTTCGGCGAGGTCGTGGAATTTTTCGGCGCAGAAGAGTTCGATGCGGTCCACGCTGAGATCCTGACGCTGGTTAAGGGCGACGTTTGGCCGCCATTTCTGCCAGCGGCCCTCGCCCTGACCGCTGTCGAGGACGGTGCCGAGAAAGCTGATGACGACGATGCGGCGTTTTTCGCTCATGGGTGCGCAGTGGTGGTGGGGACGGCGGGATTATAGCCAAGCGGTGGTAAAGAACGATGTGGTTACCCCGCTTGTCGCATAAAAAAACCGCTGCACAGGCAGCGGTTTTTTATGCGGCGATGTGTCAGGGGTGGCAACCGCTCATGAGGATATCGGCTGAGGCCGGGCGGGCGAGGACGGCCTGTTTGCCGTCGCTGTGGAAGGCGAGCTGGCTGTTTTCAAAAGTGGCGGGGTTGTGGCCGGGGCGCGCTTCCAGGGTTTGTTCGCCGCCCGCGTAGCGTACTTGCAGGCGCGTTTTGCTGCTGTCGGCGTAGCGTACGGTGAGGTCGCCTTCGTTGCAGTGCCAGTTGTCCCACTGGTTGGTGATGGGCAGGTCGAGCTGGCGGGGCGTGTGCCGGTATTCGGGCACCTCGTCCGGCGTTTCGCTTTCCAGGGTGATGCGCGGCGGGGTTTGGTTGCCGCTGCCGCAGGCGGTGAGCAGCAGGGAGAGAATGAGGGCGGGGGCGAGTTGTTTGTTGTTCATGGCTGTTCCTTTACCACAGGCGGACGGCGCCGTTGTTGTAGGAGGTGTGCGGCAGGCCGAGGCGGTATTCGTACACTTTTTCGTATTCGAGGACGCGTTTGACGTAGTCGCGGGTTTCGTTGAACGGGATTTGTGCGATCCATTCGTCTAGCGGCAGGCCGGCGAATTGTGCCTGCCATTGGCGCACGCGTGAGGGGCCGGCGTTATAGGCCGCCGCTGCGTAGGCGAGGTGGCCAAATTCGTTCAGGCGGTCGGCGAGGTACTGGCTGCCGATTTCGAGGTTGGTGTCCGGTTCGGTCAGCTGCCATTTGCCGCTGTACGGGATGCCGTTTTTTTGGGCAGTGTGGCTGGCGGTCGCGGGCATGACTTGCATGAGGCCGATGGCGCCCGCTTTGGAGGCGATGCCCGGCTGGAAGATGCTTTCTTTGCGGATGATGGCCAGTATTTGTGCCGGGCTGATGCCGTGGCGGCTGGCGAGTTGGCGTACCTGGTTTTCGTAGGCGACGGGGAAGCGCAGTTCGAGGGCGTCCCAGTTTTTGCCTTTGCCGAGGGTGGTGATGGCCTGGATGTTCCAGCCGATTTCGCTGGCGTAGAGGGCGGCCTGGGCGTTTTCGGCAGGGCTGAGGTTTTTGGTGAGTGCCTGCCATTCTTGGCTGGCGCGGGCGTCGTCGCCAAGGTTACGGAAGATGCGGGCGCGGTAGGCGGCGGGGCGGCCGACGATGGTGGTGTAGTGCTGGTCACGGCGCACGGGGCGGTCGTTCAGGCGGAAGGTTTCGCCGAGTTTTTCGGCGGCAAGGAAGCCGTAGAAGTCGCGTTTGCTGGCGGCGCGGCGGTAGTGTGTGTCGGCACCGGCGCGGTCACCGTTTTTTTCGAGGGCTTTGCCGAGCCAGTATTGGATTTCGGCTTTGTCTTGCGCTTCGGGGCCGAGTTTGCCGAGGTGCGAGGCGAGGCCGCGCCAGTCGCTGCGGCGCAGGTCGTAGGCGATAAGGTCGTAGATGGTGTTGTCTTCGTGTTCGCCGGCGGGGATGGCATTCCAGATGGTGAGGGTGTGCGGGTCGTCGTTGTCGGCGAGTTTGCGCAGGAGCGGGTTGTAGAGTTTGCCCGCGTCTTTGGGGTTCGAGAGGTAGCCGAAGGCAGCGGCGTTTGCAGCTTGGGCAACGGCTCCCGGGTCTTTTTTCAGGCGTTTGCCGAGTTGTTGCGCGAGCAGGGCGCTGCGCCAGTCGGGGGCAAGGTTGTAGGCGGCATCCAGCGGCAGGTTGCCCTGGTCGATGTCGAGCCAGGTTTGCGCGGCCTGGGCAGCGGCTCCATGCAGGGCGCCGGCGAGATAGCTGGCGATCAGTCGGTTGTTTTGTTCCATCGCCTGGCGGAAGCGCGCGGCGGTCTGGGTTTCGCTGATGTGGCCGCCGTGGGCGAGGCGGTCAAAGAGGGTGTTGCATTCGGCGTCGAGGTTTTTGTCCTGTTCCCAGAGTTCGTCGAGTTTTTGCGTGGCGGCGCGGGTGTGGTTTTTGTTGAGTTGGGCCAGGCGGTAGTCGCATTCGATACCGGCATCAGCGTAGTCGGCGCTGTAGGCGGCGATGATGGCGTCGTTGTTGCCGCTGGCGAGCCACAACGGGAATTTTTGTTTGGCAAGCTGGGTGGAGAAGGGGTCCGCCGGGTATTGTTTGAGGAAGGCGACGATGGTCTCGACCGGGGTAGCGGGGTCGTCGCGGTAGGCGCGCGCTTGCAGGTAGGGGTAAAGCGGGTGCGGCGCGAGGTGCTGGTAGGCCGCAAGCGGGGCACCGTTTTTGATGGCGTTTTCGGCGTCAAGGATGTTTTCGGCGTTGCTGTCGGTGAGGCTGCCGAGGCTGAGGACGAGGGTAAGCAGGACTTTGTGCATGGTGTGCCTTATTTGATGTGTTGTTGCCAGTCGTTCTGGTAGCGTTCTTTGTAGTGCATGACGCGTTTGACGTAGGCGCGGGTTTCGTTGTACGGCGGGATTTGCCCGCCGTAGCGCAGGATGCTTTGCGGGCCGGCATTGTAGGCGGCCAGCGCGAGTTCGGTGTTTTGGTAGCGTTGGAGTTGTTGGCTGAGGTATTTGATGCCGCCTTCGATGTTGTGCGCGGGGTCGTAGGGGTCGGCGACGTTAAGTTCGCCGGCGGTGCCGGGCATGAGCTGCATCATGCCGATGGCGCCGGCGTGGGAGCGGGCGTTGCTTTGGTAGCCGGATTCGACGCTGATGACGGCGTGGACGAGCGCGGGGTCTATTTGGTATTTGGCGGCAAGCTGGTTGATGAGTTGTTTGTGTTGTGTCTGGCGGGTTTTGAAGTCGCCGCTGGGTTCGCGCACGTTGGGGGCGGCAAGCGGGCTGAGCGGCAGGAGCGGGCAGTGTTGGCGGATTTTGATTTTTCTGCCGTTGAAGGTGCCAGTGCGGGTGCAGTAGCCCGTGCCGTAGGCGGGAGCGGCAGGGTTGGCGGATGCTGCCGGGTTGTTGAGTAATGCGGGCTGGGCGGTCGCGCTGCCGGTGGTGCTGGCAGGCACGGCGGCGGGTTGCGCGGGCTTCGATGGTTTTTTGCCGCCGGGCAGGGCGACGCGGCAGGAGATGTTGGTTTTTTTGCCCTGATACACGACGGTGCCGCAGGTGGCGGCCTGCGCGCTCTGGATGAGGGCGCAAGCGAGGAGGATGTCCGCCAGACGGGGGAGGGTAATTTGGGGCGTTTTCAGGTGGCCAAGCGGGGCAACTGCGCGGTTTGGGAGCCGCGCAGGCGGGTAGTCATGCCGTGTCATAAGCCGATCTCGCTCGGGTTGTTTTTGTAGCGGCGGTAGTATTCCATGACTTTCGGCACTCTTTCGGCACGTAGGCGCGGGTTTCGATGAAGGGCGGGATTTTCCGGCCGTATTTGCGCACGTTGCCTTCGCCCGCGTTGTAGCCCGCTGCCGCCAGTTGCATGTCGCCGTCGAATTCGTTGAGCAGCCATTTGAGGTAGGTCGCACCGCCCCGGACGTTTTGTCCGGTGTTGTAGGGTTCGGTGACGCCGAAGCGGCGGGCGGTACCCGGCATGAGCTGCATCAGGCCCATCGCACCGGCGTGGGATTTGGCACCGGGTTTGTAGGCGGATTCGGCCGAGATGATGGCGTGGACGAAGTGCGGTTCGACGCCGACTTCGCGCGCAATCTGGTTGATTTGTGCGCTGAGGTTGCGTTGGCGTTCGCGGAAGGCGCCGCTGACGTTGATGTTGAGTTCTTTGCGTACTTGCGCGGCGATGCGCTCGGCTTCGATGATGTAGCTTTGCGGGCAGTCTTTGGTGGGTTCGAGGTGGAAGACGCGGCCGTTCTCGCTGGTGACGGTGCCGCCGCAGCTGCCCTGGGTGTTGAGGTAGTCGAGGTTGTGCGCGGCGACGCTGGTCTGGCGGTTGCCGAGGCGCGCTTCGCCGCCGCTGGTGCCCGGGGTGTAGTCGAAGGAGCGGGTGGCGCAGTTGAATTCGCGGGTTTCGCCGTTGAAGGTGACGGCACCGGCTCCGGTGCATTGCAGGCCGGGGCCGCCCGTGATTTTGCCGTCTTTGTTTTTCTGGACGCCGGCGCTGGCAAGGGCTTCCAGCGACTGGGTTTGGTTGGCCTGCTGGATGAATTGTTGTTTGACGCCGCTGTATGAGCGCGAGAAGAAGGTGCAGCCTTTGTATTTGTCGCGTTTGTCGGCAGGAACGAAGTTGGGTTTGCCGTCGTTGTCGAAGCATTTGTAGATGTCTTGTGCCGGGGCTTCTTGCGGGGTGCTCTCGCCGACCAGCGGTTTGCCCCTGTTCGGCGCAGGCGGGGCAGGGGCGGATACGTCGCCGCTGCCACCTTTGCGGCCGAGCGGTTGGCAGTTGCCTTGCGGCGGGTTGGCGGTTTCGACGATGGTCGGGGTGCCGTCGAGTTGTGGGCACATCCAGATTTGTGTGCCCTGCGGGGTGACGGTGGCGATGGTTTTTTCTTCTTGTTCGGCGGCGGGGGCAGCGGGCTGGGCGGGGGCTTTGCCCGTGCCGCGCGCGATGTGTTGGTAGTATTTGCCGCTGCCTTGCGGGCTGCTGGTGTAGCCGGGCGCAGGCGGGAAAAGGGGGTTGTTATTGGCCGGTGGTGTGGGCTGTGCCGGTGGCCGGGGTGCAGCAGGCGGCGTTTTATCGGCGGTTTCTGTGGGTTTGGCGGTGGGTTTGTCTTTTTTGCCAGCTACTTTTTTGTCCGCTTTGGCGGGGGCGGCAGGTTTGGCCGGAGCGTCGCCGTCGTCCCAGGTGAAGCCGCCGCCGTCGTTGTTTTCGCTTACTGGTGCGACGGGGGCAGTAGCGGCTTGTGGTGCCGGTTGGGCAGCGGGTGTTTTCCGTGTTGGGGTTTTGGCAGGTTGCGGGGCAGCAGCAGGGGCTTCGCCGTCGTCCCAGGTGAAAGCGCCGTCGTCACTGGCAGGCAGGGCAGCAAGCGGCATGGGTGCGGGTTGCGGGGTCGGTTGGGTGACGGGCATTGCGGGCGCTGGCGCGCTAGCGCCGCCGATGGCGCCTTTTTGGTAGGGGCGGCAGTTTCCACCGCTTGGCTGGCTGGTGATGTTGTTCATGCCGTCGGCGCCGGTGCAGATGTAGAGGCCGGCGGTGGCATCCTGGGCGTGGGCGGTGGGGTGGTTGAGGGCGAGCAGGATGCACAGGGCGAGGCTTCCGACCTTGTTATAGGTTTTTTCCATGTGGGATCAGTTCCAGTTGAAGTGGCTGAATGCTTGGGCGGGCAGCCAGGCGGTCATGCCTTTTTGCCAGAGCAGGTCGCGCGCGAGGATTTGGCCTTCGTCGATGAGTTTCTGGATGTCGAGTGCGCTCAATGGGCCGATTTGCTGGCCGTGGTGGACGCGGTAGTAGATTTTGTCTTCGGATAACGGGCTGCGCGGGGTATCGCTGACGGTGGCACTGTTGGCAGCGGCGATGGTTGCAGCAGGGGCGGCGTTTTCGCGCGCCGGGGCAAAGACGGGCGTTTCTGTGTAGGCAGCGCGGCGTTCGCGCTCGGTTTTGGCAGCGGGCGGGCGGCGGCCAATGCGCAGGTCATGCAGGGTGAGGCCCTGGGCGTTGAGCTGGGTGCGCAGGCGGGCTTTGAGGAAGTTTTGCAGGGCTTCGGCCTGGTTTTCGATGTCGTCCGCGCTGATGTGTTCGTTGATGAGGGTGTGATCGATGGTGTAGCTCACCCATTGGTCAATGAGTTCGTCATCCAGGTCGATGGCCTGGTGTTCGATGACGGTGCGGCAAACGGCATCGGCATCATGGATGCTGACGCTGTATGTGCCGGAAAGCGGCTGGTCCAGCGGGCGCTGCGAGGGCTGGTAGGCGCTTTGCCAGAGGCGGTTGGCGATGGCGACGGTGTTGAGGAAGAGGATGTCGGCAGTTTCGGTCTGCGGGATGTTATCCGGGTCGAGTGGGTATTCGCCTTCGCGGTAGGCGGGGGTGTATTGTTCGTTGATGATGAGGTAGGCGACTTGCCCCGCGTCGATGTGCAGGGTGCTGCTTTCGAGCAGGTTGTACTGGCTGTAATGGTAGAGCAGGCCGTCCGGCGGGAAGTGCGCGGCTAAGACGCGTGGCCGCGCACTGACGATGGGCCGGATTTTGTTGAGCAGGGTGTCAAACAGTCCTTTCATGCGGGGTTTCCTGGGTGATTTGCGCGGCCGATTTCAGGCTCTGTTTGAGGGCTTCTTCGGCGGCGAGCAGTTTTTCGGCGGCTTCCTGGCGTTGTTTGCGGCCGGTTTCGTGAATCTGGATGCTTTCTTCGATGGTTTCGATGAGCATTTGGTTGGCTTTTTCGACGGAGGCGATGTCGAAAACGCCGCGTTCGAGCTGGGTGCGGCTTTCGCGGTTGGCGATTTTCAGGTTTTCAGCGTTGGCGGTGAGCAGTTCGTTGGTGAGGTCGCTGCTTTGTTTGAGGGCGATCGCCGCTTCGCCGGAACGGTAGATGGCGATGGACTGGGCAAGTTGTTGCCGCCACAACGGTACGGTGTTGACGAGGGTGGTGTTGATTTTGTTGACGAGGCCTTTGTTGTTTTCCTGCACCATGCGGATGCTCGGCAGGGCCTGCATCGAGACTTGTTTGGTCAGGCGCAGGTCGTGCAGGCGGCGGTCAAGTTCGTCGCGCTGCATTTGCCGGTCGCGCAGGCGTTGCGCGCTTTCCATTTCGCCGTCTTCAGCAGCTTTGGCGAGCGCGGGCAGGACTTCGGCGTCGGTTGTGGCCAGCACGTCTTCGGCGGCGGCGATGTGGTATTCGAGTTCGCGGTAGTAGTCGAGGTTGGCGTCGTAGAGTTTGTCCAGCGATTTGATGTCCACCAGCAGTTTTTGTTTGTGGCTTTCGAGGGCGTTGCTGATTTGGTCGATTTGTTCGCTGATGGTGTCGAATTTTTGCAGGAAGGTTTGCAGCGGCTTGGCTTTGTTAAAGAGGCGGGTAAGAAGCGAGGGTTTTTCCTGCATTTTGAGTTCCGCACCCTGGAAGCCGCGCAGCAGCGAAACCATGTTGGAAAGCAGTTGTCCTGCTTTGCCTGCGTCTTCACTTTTGATGTCGGTGAGCATGGTGTCGGCGACGGCGGTCAGCTGTTTTTGCGCGGCGGCACCGAAGCTGAGGATGCTGTTGGTGTCGGTGATGTTGAGGGTTTGCGCAAGTTGTTTGACGCGCACGTCGTCCAGATGGGCCGGGGCGGTCGTGGTCGTCGTGGTGAGTTCAGTGTTGGTCATGGGATTGGCTCGGGTTGAGTTGTTCGCGCAGGACTTGCATTTGCGTGTCGAGCTGGATTTGCTGCTGGCTCGTCAGTTGCAGGTGTTGCGCGGTGAAAGATTGTTCGCTGTCGTGCAGCAGGGTGAGGAAACGGGTTTGTTGTGCGCTGTGACCGGGGTTACCGATGTCGGCGATGTATTGTTCGCTGATGCGGCGCAGTTCGCCAAGGTGGACGATCAGGAAGCTGCGTGCGGCGCGGATGCGTTCCGCGTTCGGCCCGATGTGTTTGATGATGGCTCGCGCCTGGGCGGTGATTTTGTCGAGTTGGGCGGCAATGCCGCGTTCTTCGGCGAGCAGTTGCAGGCGCTGCGCGTAGTGTTCGAGTTGTTCGACGGCGTCGTAGCCCCCTGCGAGCATGTCGCGCAGGGTGTCGTTCAGGGCGGACGGGATGTCGCGCGGCGGGCGCACGTCGGCAGTCGGGGTGTCGCTATAAAGATAGCTGAGGTAGTAACCGCCGGCGGCAATCAGCGCGTTTATCAGGCCGAAGAGCGGCTGCGGACGGGCGGTGAAAGCGAGGACGGCGGCAGCCAGCGCGGTGAAGCCGAGGGCGTAGAGGCGGTTGTCTTCGTCGGCGTGGTCTTGCCCGGTTTTGACGTAGTTGTCGCGGCGCGAGCGGTAATGGCGCTGGGTGAGGTAAGCGGCATAGCAGAGCAAGGCACTGGCGACGCCTGCGCTCATGATATTTAGCGGCTTGAAAAAGATCAGGTTGATCGGGATGCTCAGCCACAGCGGCAGTTGCACGAGGTACAGCGCCATGCCTCGGATGCCGAGGTATTGTTGCTTGACGATGGCTTTGTGGTCGCGGGTCATCAGCGGAAGATTCCCATGCAGGCGGGGATGAAGATGGCACTTAGCAGCAGGATGAAGCCAAGCAGGCGGGGAAAGGAATTCATGCGGGTTCAGGTGGTTAGCGGGATGGCGGCGATTATAACGGTTTTGTCAGTTTTTTGGTGCCACGCTTGCGGCGACTCGTTGTTCCAGCGCCAGCAGCCGTTCCTTGATATAGAGCGCGTCGGTGCCGCCGTTGTAGCCGGTGAGCTGGCCGTTCTTACCGATGACGCGGTGGCAGGGGACGATGACGGACAGCGGATTGTGGCGGATGGCGCCCGCGACTGCCCGTGTGCCGCGCGGATTGCCGATGGCTTGGGCGATGTCCTGATAACTGCATGTCGCGCCATAGGGAATTTCCCTGAGCGCCAGCCAGACACTTTGCTGGAAGGGTGTACCCGCGCCGTGCAGCGGCAAGTCGAACGTGCGCAGACGGCCAACGAAATACGCGTTCAACTGCGCCGTCGCTTCGCGGAGAAGATCCGTGACCGCTTCCTGCATAACCGCGCGCAAATGATGCGGCACACGGCTATCGCTGGCATAGCCATTGCAAGTCAACAGCCAGTCGCAAAGGACGAGTGCGCCGCGCCAGTCGCCGAGCAGCAAATCGCCGAGAGGGGAGGGATAAATCTGGGTGCGGATGACGTTCATAAGCGGCGTTATTGTAGGGAAAAATCCATTTTAGCTGGCTGGTGTAATATAGCGCGCGTTTTTGTGCAAACGGATGATGAAATGACCCCAATATCCCGCATCACCCTGATGGGCACCTCAGGCGTCGGCAAAACCACCCTGGCGACCATGCTTGCTGCTGCCGGCTGGTTTCACTACTCCGGCGACTACCGCATCGCTACCCGCTACCTGAACGAACCCATCAGCGACTGGCTGACCGAACTCGCCCGCCGCGAGCCGACCCTCGCCTCCCTCTTGCGCGACGACGCCGTGAGCGTGCAGGGCAAAGTCAGCATCGAGCGGCTGCATATCCTTTCCGCTTTCGTCGGTAAACTGGGGCGCGACGGCTACGACGCCACTAACTTCATCGAGCGGCAGCACCTCTTCCGCGCCGCCGAACAAGCGGCGATGCAGGACGTGCCGGCCTTTATCGAACGTGCCGAACGCCTCTACGGCTACAAAGCCTTCATCAACGACGCCGGCGGCAGCATCTGCGAACTCGACGACCCCGCCATGTTCCAGACGCTGGCCGCGCACACCTGCTACATCTACATCGACACCGACGAAGCCCACTACGCCGAACTCGAAGCGCGCGCCATCGCCTACCCCAAACCCATCTGCTACCACCCGCACTTCCTGCAACAAATGATTGGCGAATACGGCCTGATGAAAGGCGGCCTGACCCCCGACCGCTTCGAATCCGACGACTTCATCCGCTACGTCACCCCACGCATGATGGCGCACCGCCGCGAACGCTACCGCGAACTCATCGCCCAATACGGCGGCATCATCCTGAACGCGCGCGATATCTGGCAACTGCGCGACGCCGCCGACTTCCACGACCTGCTCAACGCCGCACAAAGGAACTGACCCATGCCGCTCGTTGCCCACCGCCCCCTCGCCGCCCTGGACCGCCTGCGCGCCGAAGGCCAAGAAATCCTCGACGTCGAACGCGCCCACCGCCAGGACATCCGCGAACTGCACATCGGCCTGCTGAACATCATGCCCGACGGCGCACTCAAAGCCACCGAGCGCCAATTCCTGCGCCTGATTGGCAACTCGAACCGCATCGCCCAGTTCTACGTCCACATCTTCACCGTTCCCGGCGTACCGCGTAGCGCCGACATCCAGTCCTATATCGACACCCACTACGAAAACTTCGACGACCTCGCCGCCGAAGGACTCGACGCCATCATCTTCACCGGTACCAACCCCGTCCACGCCGACCTCGCCCAAGAAGACTACTGGCCGCACGTCCAGCGCGTCTTCGACTGGGCGGACAAAAACGTCACCTCCGTCCTCTGCTCCTGCCTCGCCTCGCACCTCGCCCTGCGCCACTTCTACGGCATCCCGCGCCTGCGCCGCACCAACAAACTCTTCGGCGTGTACAGCCACCGCGTCCTGGACCGCAGCCACCCCATGCTCACCAACATCAACACCCGCTTCGACATGCCGCATTCCCGCTGGAACGACGTCGGCGCCGAATCCTTTGCTGCCTGCGGCCTGCCCGTCCTCGTCGCCGGCGAAGAAAGCGGCGTAGCGATGGCCAGCTCGCCGGACGGCTTCCGGCAAATCTACTTCCAGGGCCACCCCGAATACGACCACAACAGCCTGCTCAAAGAATACCGCCGCGACCTGCAACAATACCGCGAAGGCAACAGCGAACGCGCGCCCTACCTGCCCGAACACTACCTCACCCCGGCCGGCATCCGCCTCGCCAACGCCTACCTCGAAAGCGGTGCCCCCATCAGCGACTTCCCCGAAGCAGCGCTACTCGAAGAAGTGGACGTGACCTGGCGCGACACCGCCAAAGCCCTCTTCGCCAACTGGCTCGGCCTCGTTTACCAACTCACCCACCAGGACAGACGCCTGCAATTCATGGACGGCATCGATCCCGCCGACCCGCTGGGCCGCCTGCGCCGCTGACTGCGCATGAAAACCAGCCGCCGTACCCTGCTCACTGCTGCCGCCCTTGCCGCCCTCACCCCGCGTCTGAGCGAAGCCCAACCCACCCAAGGAAAACCCATGACCACCCACACCTACCACGACGCCATCCTCCACTACCGCGACAACGGCAAAACCGACGCACCTGCGCTCCTCCTCCTGCACGGCGGACTGGGCACAGCGGCGGACGACTTCGCCCCGCTCCTGCCGCGCCTGCACCAACACTACCGCGTCATCGAAAACGACACACGTGGCCACGGCCAATCCACACGCGGCAGCGTCCCCCTCACCTACGCGCAAATCGCCGCTGACGCCAAACACCTCATCGACACCCTCCGCCTCAACACCTACCACATCCTCGGCTTCAGCGATGGCGGCACCGCTGCCTACCACCTCGCCCTCAACGACGAACGCGCACAAAGCGTGCTGACCATTGGCGCCAACTGGCACAGCAGCCAAATCGAACCCGCGCGCGACATGTACGAAAGCCTTACCCCCGACTTCCTCCGCGAACACATGCCCGCCCAAGTTGCCGCCTACGAACAACAAAACCCGCAACCCGACTTCGTCACCCTGACCGCCGACCTGCGCCGCCTGTGGCTGGACAACAGCACGACGGGCTACCCCAACGAACGCGTCGCCGCTATTAAACAACCCATCCTGGCAGTACGCGGCGAAGACGATTTCCTGCTGAACCTGCCCGACTGGGCGGCGCTGCGCGAACAAAACCCTGCCGCACACCTGCTGCACATCCCCTTCGCTGGCCACGAAGCCATCAAAGCCCAGCCGGACATCCTCTGGGCGGCCATCCAAACCTTTCACAAACCCTAACCCACCCACACAAACCCTATGACCCCCATGAACAAAACCCTACTCATCCTCGGCCTGGCTGCCGCCCTCACCCTCACCGCCTGCGCTCGTGGCGATACCACCGCCGCCGTCGGCAAACACAATCTTTCCAAAGGCGACTGTCGCGGCATCCGCGCGGATGGCCGCGAATACCGCGAAGAAATGACCCAAAGCAACTGCGAAATGGTCGGCGGCACCTTCTCCCCGCGCAACCGCCGCAAAGTCATCTGGTTCTGAGCGACGCGCCGCCAAGCGGGATAAACACGGGCTCTGTCCAAACAAACCACACCAGCCGAGACAACCATGAACGCCCAAGAAAAAAACGAGCGCGCCGCCTTCGCCGCCCTTTACCATGACGAAGCCCGGGAAATCACCATCCTCAGCGGCGAAGACTGCGAAGGGGCAGGCAGGGCGGGCAAAGCGCTTATCTGGTCTGCCAATTGCGACATCATCGCCTACAAAGACAGTGACCAACTGCACCACGAAGAAGGCAGCGTCTCCTGGCCGGCAAACGATGCCGAACTCAAAAGCGACGATCGCCCCCGCTTCCGCGACCTCACCCTTTACCGCTTGCGTGTCTGTCCGCACAAAACCGCGCCGCACTACTTCCGGCTGCTGGACATACTCGCGGCAGACACCGCTGATCGTGAGCTGGAAACCATCCGCAGCGCTTATCAGCAAGCCATCACCTGGCAGGAAGCGCCGTTTGCCCCCTTCGTGCTGAACAAAAAATTCAACACCTACAACGGCGAAGGCGAATGGCTGGGGCATACCATCCGCCTCGCGCTTGATAGCGACGACGAACAAGAACGCCCCACCGCCGCCGCCATCGCCACCCTGCACCGCCTCTACGCCGCGCCACAGGACTGGCACGACCGCCTCACTGCTCACGCCGCGCGCGAACTCATTACAACCGCCCGCGAATGGCAGGAAGACGCAGAAAACGGTAATCCTAACCTCAGCGAAGCCGAATTTGCCCGCCGTATCCGCTTGGAAGAAATCACCATCAGTGAAGACGGCGGTTTTACCGCCTGGTTTGACGACGACAATATCTTCTGGGGCCACGTCATCATGGTCAGCATCAACGCCGACGGTGAATACGAAGATGCCGAGTTTGCCGGATAGCCATCAGGCGGGATAAATACAGGTTCGCTGCCAAGCAGTGTAAGCATTGCCTCGTTCAGTGGGGGAGGTGATGCTTCTTTGCAAATTAGAGATTTTCCGCTTGCCAAGACAGGCTGATGCCTATGCCTGTTTGGCTAACGCGGAGTGAATCAGCATTTGTGTGCCGAACCAGCCCCAGTAGATACGGTGGCGGTAGATTTTGCCGTCGCGGTGCTGCATGAGTTCGAGGATGTCCACCTGGTTGCCGTCCGGGGTTTGCCGTGGGTATTCCCAGATAAGGATGTCGCCACCAGTGTAGTAGTTGGCGTCGCGATACCAGCGTACCCATTCATTCGGGCGACGGCGTGTACCTTCTTCGAGGAAGGCTCGGATTTCGGCTTTGCCACGCAGAGTACCGTCTTCACGTTGCAGGATGATAGGCACCAGCGGCGATTCTAGTTCGGCGTCATCGTGGTAGAGGGCGATAAGGGCATCCGTGTCGCGGTTTTTGGCCGCCTCATGCCAGGCGTGATAGAGGTGTTCTGCGGTGTTCATTTGCGTCCCCCTGTCGAAGGTTATTGTGCGCCGGGGTCGGTGTTTCGCAAGGTATAGACGTTGCGCAGCAGGCGTTGGCCGTCGTCTGCGCCGAAGGGTTGCTGCCAGGCGACGATGGCGTAGCAGCGTCTGGGGGTGGTTTTGGTTTCCCAGGCCATGACGCGGATTTGCGGGTAGGGGTTGGTGTATTTGTCGCTGCGCTGCCAGTTGTCGCCAAGCGCTTTGTCCACGGCGGCGGCGATGGCGTCGTCGCTCACGCCTTCGTCGGCGACAAGCTGCGTACTGACTGAATTGTTTTGCGCACCGTAGGCGCGGCAGTTGTGGCGGATGCGGAAGGCAGTATTTTGGGTCAGGAAGTAGGCGGGATCATGGGCGCGATAGTTGATGGGCTTGACGCCGGGGATGGCAAGGGTACTGAGGTCGGTGATATCGGGCTGGTCGCAGGCGGCGAGCAGTAGGGTAGATGCGAGAGCGAGGGTCTTATGCATGGCGGTTCTCCTCAAGGGGCGCGGGTGTAGAGGCTTTCGAGCGGGCGGTAGCGGCGGCCATCGGCGGCGGTGATGACGTGATCCCAAGCAGCGATGGCGTAGTAGCGCTTTGGTTTTTTCCTGGTTTCCCAGGTCATGACCCAGGTGTCCCAGGTTCCCCGCTCGGCTTTGCCGCGCTGCCAGTCGTCGCCGAGGGCCTTGTCCACGGCAGCGGCGATGGCATCATTACTCACGCCTTCGTCGGCGGCAAGTTGTTGTCCGTCCAGCACGGTTTTTGCGGTGTCTTCGCGCGGCAGGTCAACGCTCAGGGTAAGGATGGAAACGGATACGCTGATGACGGGGTCATCAAGGTATTGGTAGGGGGCGACGCCGGGGATGGTGAGGGCGGCGAGGTCGGTGGTGTCCGGCTTGTCGCAGGCGGCAAGCAGCAGGGCGGCTGTAAGTGTGAGGGCGGTTTTGTGCATGGCGGTCAGTACTCCATGAGGTTGAGGAAGGCCTGGGCACGCGCGGTTTGCGGCGCGGTGAAGAAGGTCCCGGGGTCATTTTCTTCGATGATTTCACCTTTGTCCATGAAGACGATGCGGTCGGCGACTTTGCGCGCGAAGCCCATTTCATGGGTGACGATGAGCATGGTCATGCCCTCGGCGGCGAGTTCGAGAACGACGTCCAGCACTTCACGCACCATTTCCGGATCAAGCGCGGCGGTGATTTCGTCAAGCAGGAGCAGGTTGGGGTTCAGGCACAGGGCGCGGACGATGGCGATGCGCTGTTTTTGTCCGCCGGAGAGTTCGCGCGGGTAGGCATGTTTGCGCTCCAGCAATCCGACGCGGGCAAGCAGGCGGTCCGCTTGGGTTTCGACTTTCGGGCGGCGGCGTTTTTGCGCTTTGAGCGGGCCAATGAGGATGTTGTCAATGACGCTCAGATGGTTGAAGAGTTCGTAGCTCTGAAAGACCATGCCGATATGCTGGCGGGCGTCGTGCCAACTGATGTCCTGCCCCAGGACACCGTAGCCTTGCAGGGTGATACTGCCTTTCTGGATAGGTTCAAGGCCGTTGATGCAGCGCAGTAGGGTACTTTTGCCACAGCCGGAAGGGCCGAGGAGGACGACGACTTCGCCACTTTCTACCGCAAGGTTGATTCCGCGCAGGGCGTGGGTCGTGCCGTAGCGTTTGTGGATATCGTGCAGGGTGAGCAGGGCAGTCATGAGCGTTCCTTGTGTTCGAGGTGGGCGGCGAGCAGCGACAGCGGGTAGCAGATAAGGAAGTAGAGCAGGAAGACGGTTCCGTATATAAGCAGCGACGACCACGGGTGCAGTTCGATGATTTGTTGCGCGACTTTGACGAGATCCACCACGCCGATAAGGGCGGCGAGCGCGGTGGTTTTTACCATGCGGGTAAGCAGGTTGACCACGCCGGGGAGGACGCGGCGCAGGCTTTGCGGCAGCAGGATGTAGCGGTAGGTTTGTGCTTTACTGAGACCAATGGCAAGTGCCGCCTCGCTTTGGTGACGGTCGATGGAGACAAGCGCGCCGCGCACGAGGTCGCCCATTTCGGCAATACCCCACAGGCTGAAGATGAGGATGCAGACGTTGTATGCCTGCCAATGCCAGCCGAACCACGCAGCAAAGCCGAAGTAGGCGATGTAGAGGAGGACGAGCACCGGCATGAAGCGGATGAATTCGAGGTAGGCGCGGCAGGCGGCGCGCAGCAGGTAGCTGGGCAGGGTCATCAATACACCGAGGACGAGCCCGCCTACGAGCGAGATGAGCATGGCGGTGAGCGAGATGGCCAGTGTCACGCCTGTGCCTTGCAGCAGGCGCCAGGCGTAGTCAAGCCAGGAGAAATCAGTACCCATAGGCCACCCTGCGCACGCGTTTTTCTATCCACGGCGCGGCGAGTATTACCGGCAACAGGATGCTGGCGTAGCCCAGGACCAGCAGGAACAGTGCCTCGTTGGTGTGGTAATCGAGGCCGATGAGTTCTTTACTGAGGTTGAGCAGCTCAACTACGGCGAGCACGCCGACCACCGAGGTCTCTTTGATGAGGAAAAGGGTGTTGGCGGTGAGTGCGGGCACGGAAGCGGCGAGTGACTGCGGGAAGGTGATGTAGCGGAAGGCCTGCGCATCTGTGAGGCCGACGGCCAGCGCAGCATCGTGCTGGGTGCGGCTCACCGCTTCGATGCCGCCACGAAAGGCTTCGGCCATATAGGCGGCACCGAGGAAGGTCAGACCGATAATGCCGCAGGTGTGGCCGGACAGGTTTATTCCGATTTTGGGCAGGCCGAAATAGAGGAAGAAGAGCTGCACGAGCAGCGGCGTATTGCGCGAGAGTTCTATGTAGCCGCGGCAGAGCGGACCGAGTACCGGCCGACGGTGCACCACAGCAATGCAGACGGCAAGACCGATGATGAGCGAGAGAGAGATACCCCACAGCGATAGTTGCAGGGTCTGCCACGTCGCTGCAAGGTATTGCGGCAGTACCTCTTTGATGTAGGTGGAATCCATAGGGGAAGAAGGAGGGATGAGAGCGGGTATTATCGCCCGCTGCATTTGGCACGGGAAAGACGGTTTGTTGATGGGATTATAGCCGAAGGTTATGGGCGGGCGGAATGAAAACAGGCGGCAGTAGGCCGCCGGTTTTGTGCCGTCTGTTTCGGGACAGATCAGGCATCGTAATGAAAGCGCATGGTCTGTTTGAGTTCGGCGGACAGGCTGTTCGCGACCGGGCAATGGCGGGCGGCGGCTTCGATGATGCTGCGGGTATCGGCGTCCAGCGTCCGGCTGAGATGGAAATCGATGATGATTTCGCTGACGCGTAACGGGTCGTTGGCCATGTTTTTACCGACGTCCGCGCTGACGGCCAGGTTGTCGATACCTTGCGTCGCCGCTTTTTTTTGCCATTTGCGTCAGGCAGCAGAAGGCCAACGCTGCGGCGAAGTAATCCAGCGGCGAGAAGTGCTCGCCTTTGCCGCCGCTGCCCACTGGCGCATCGCTGGCGACACTGCTTTGGTTGTCATAACGAGTGGCGCGGTTATGCAGGGCGCCCAGGTGTTCAACGTGGATGGTGTGCATGGCAAGTACTTCCTCTTCAGGGTGTTTGCGCGGCGGCTTTAGTTCTGCGTGCTCTGGTAGTTGCGCAACCAGTCGCGGTAAGGCTGGCCGTCGAGCCACAGGCTTTCGGCGACAATTTGCCCGTCCTTGATGCGTACGCCGAGGGTGGCGTTGCTGTGCGGGCTTTCGTTGTTGCGGAAGCGGAACAGTTCATCGATTTTCACCGCGTCTTCTTCCGGCAGGTAGTAGCGGGTGAGCGGGATGTTGATGCGGATGGAGTCGCCCGCTTTGTATCCGTCCGGGATGGTGTAGGCAAAAGCGCCGTCCTGCGCGCTATGGCTCAGGCGGGTGATGTGAGCGAGGCCATCTTTGCCCGCTTCCAGCACAACGTAGATGGTGTCGCCGCCTTGTACGCCGGGGGGCAGAGTGTGCTCTTTCTCCTCTTCCGGGAACGCCAACGCCAGATAGCGGCCGCGCAGCACATCAAGCGGGTCAACCGGCTGCAATTCCAGGCGCAGCGCGACACCTTCGCGCAGGATGCCCTCACCACGCACCACCTGCATCAGGGGCACAGCCCATTGCAGGGCAAAAACCAGGGGGAGCAACAATAGGACGAGACGGTTTTTCATGCGGATACTCCGGTCGGACGCGGGCGGCGGGCGAGGTGCAGGTTGACGATGAAGAAGGCAAGACCGGCGATGATGAAGACCAGCCCCTTGATCCACAGCGGCATATTGTCGCCAACGAAACGCAGGAACAGCGCCATCAGCACCCAGATGAGCGCCGAATTGACGGCAAAGAGGCTGCGGTCAAGGTCAAGCCGCGCGCGCCACAGGCCGAGGACGATAATGAAAACGGTCGGCAGCCACGGCCAGGCATCGCCGTAACGAACAGGCATTCCCTGCGAGGCAAGGAGATGCACCGCGATACCGCTTGCCACGAACAGCACATCCCACCATTCCAGCCGTCGCCAGCGGCAGGCGGCAAAGAGCAGCAGCATGCCGCTTGCCGTCAATAGCCGCAGATCGGCCAGCAGAGAGTCGATTAAGTTGTTGTACATCAAGAAATCCGCGCTGAACAGAAGCAGCAAGGCGAGGGCGATTTTACTGAGCAGTACCATGACATTGCGCCAGGCGGGCAACAGGGTGCGGCTGGCAAGGTAGAAAGCGGACAGGCAAACCCAGGCGGACAAGGAGCCGAGATTGTGACTGTTGACGCAGAGAATCAGGATAAAGACGACACTATGCAGCGCGGCAAACGTGCGCCACACGCCCGCTTGGGCGCCGTAAGGCTGCTGCCGCTGCCGTTGCCACAAGAGCCACGGCAAAAATGCGGCGGCATAGCCCAGATATTCCCACTCTCCTAAGGCAGAGGTGGATAAAGCATACCCGCTATGCGAGCCGAACACATGCGCCAGAAACGCTGCGAAAAACGCCACCGCCCAACTGCGCGCGACATAAACCAGCGGCAACGCCAGCAGCAGCCAGACGCGCAAAAACGCGGGCAGATTTTCTTCCACATGATACGTCTGCGCGATCAGGCCAATCGCCGCGCCAACTGACAGCGTGACCAGGAGCGCACTGCATTCGCGCCACACCGTACTCGCCGGGCGACGCCAGCAGGCAAAAAAGAGCGCCGCTTGCGAGAGGACGAGCGGCGTTAGCGACAGCACCACCCGCAGCGGGCGCGACAAACTGGCCCAGTTGGCGGCAAAAAGCGCGATAACCCCCGCGCCGACACAGAGCGCGGCAAAAAGCGACAGCACCATTTGCCACCACTGTCCCCGATGCTGCACGGGCAGCGCATAACGCGCCCGCAACAGCGCCGCTTGTTCGGGGGAAATCCAGCCGCTTGCCTCCCACTGGGGCAGTTCGGCCAACAACTCACGGGAAAACGCCACGCGCCGGTTCATACGACTCTCCTGGAAGAAAACAGCGCCATGATACGCAAAAGCACTGCGGACAATCATGAAGAACCCGCTATCTACCCCGGTCACCACAGCGATTTCGTGACGGTTTCATCGGCGCATAAATGAGGTCTGCCGACGACAGACAAACACGCTTCACCGGGTCGCTTCGCGGTGTGCCCGCCCCCAGGCGCACATCGCATCCAGCACTGGCAGCAGCGATCGGCCGCGTGCGGTCAGGGCATATTCAACTTTCGGCGGGATTTGCGGGTATTCGGTGCGCGAGATAAGGCCATCGCGTTCCAGTTCTTTCAGGGTGGCGGCCAGTGTCTTGTAGGAAATGCCGCCGATGCGGCGTTGCAATTCGTTGAAACGGGTTGGCGATTGCCGCTGCAACCAGTAGAGAATCACCATTTTGTATTTGCCGCCGATGAGCGACAGGGTATAGCCGAAGCCGGTATCGGCGAGCAATTGTGCTTCTTCCTGACAGGGGGTGTGCAGCATGGGCTTTCCTTGGGGTTAGTGCTTACGCGGACGTGCGTACTGGGCGTGGGTGGTGCGAAATTGTAAGCTGCGCGCCGCACTTGTACCAAAGGACAACCGATGATTCCGATTGATCGCTACACCTATATCTCTGCCCCGCTTGCTGCCGCCCTGCGCGCGCTGGGTGACGGCATCGAGCCCGCCGCCACCGCCGCGCTTTACGCGCCGTTGCAGGCGCGCGAACCGTATGCGGGCGTGACCGTGCAACGCGACTTTGCTTATGGCAACGACCCGCGCCACCGTCTTGACCTGTTCCTGCCTGCTAATGATGACCGCCCGCGCCCTCTACTGCTGTTTGTGCATGGCGGCGGTTTTGTGCGTGGTGACAAGCGCAGCGGTGACAGCCCGTTTTACGACAATGTCGCACTGTGGGCACTGCGCCACGGCTGCCATGCCGCCAACATGATTTACCGCCTCGCCCCCGCCCATCCGTGGCCGGCGGCGCAGCACGATCTGGCGGCCGCACTGACGTGGTTGCAGGCGCACCATCCCGCGCCCGTCATCCTGATGGGGCATTCGGCAGGCGCGGTGCATATCGCGCAGTATCTCGCTCATCCGGCGCTGCGCCGGGCGGATGACGGTGTGCGCGCCGCCGTGCTGCTATCCGGTATCTATGATTTGTGTACGGGCGTTTACGATGTGCAGACAGCCAACACGGCGGCAGTACGCGCCTATTTCGGTGACGATCCGGCGCAGTACCCCGCCCGCTCCGCCCTGCCCGGGCTGACCACCTGCGGTGTGCCGCTCTGTATCGCCTACGCCGCGCACGATCCGGCTGATTTTCAGCAACAGGCGCTGCTCCTTGCGGAAGCCTGTGCCCTCCCTGCCTACCGCCTGATGGAACACACGCACATGTCCGAAATCTACGCCGTCAATGCCGATGAAGCCCTGACCGCCCCGTTTTCCCGTTTTATCGGTGTACACAGCAAATGAAAACCCTCGTCATTCTCGCCCATCCCAACCTCGACCAATCCACCGTGAACCGCGCCTGGGCGGACGCGCTGGCGCAGCAGCCCGAGCGCTACACCGTGCATGAGCTCTACCGTCGCTATCCCGGCGGGCGCATTGACGTCGCCGCTGAACAGGCACTGGTAGACACACACGCCGCTTTCGTCCTGCAATTCCCCGTGTACTGGTTCAACTGCCCGCCGCTCCTGAAGCAATGGCTGGACGACGTGCTCACCCACGGCTGGGCCTACGGTTCACGCGCCACCGCCCTTGTTGGCAAAAAAGCGGGTATCGCCGTCTCGCTTGGTGCGCCAGCGGCTGATTACACTGCTGACGGTGCCATCGGCTGCACCGTCGCTGAAGTGCTGCGTCCCTTCGAGCTGACCTTACGCTACTGTCGTGCCGCCTGGCAGCCGCTCTTTCACTGGCACGGCATTGACAGCAACGCCGCCTATGACGACACCGCCCGTGCTGCCGTAGCGCAAAGTGCGCAGGACTATCTCGCCCATCTGGCACGATACTATCCCTGAGCGACTGCAACAAACGCCGGTCAAACGCCATCAGCATATTGGTTAACCATTTATTGCGCCATCTATCTATTTAATGGCAATATAGCACCGCTCAAAATTAAAAATCCTGCGATGCTCATCATCAAAAAGCGGAGCGGGCAAACAAAATTGGTTTAACACTTTCCATACAGGAGCCACTATGAAAACCACATTCCGCTGGTACGGCGAAGGCAACGATACCGTATCCCTCGAAGCCATCCGGCAAATTCCCAGCATGACCGGCGTCGTTTGGGCGCTGCACGATATGGCTGCCGGTGAGGTCTGGCCGGAAGACCGCATCATCGAAGTTAAAGAGCAGGCGGCGAAATACAGCCTCAATATCGACGTTGTGGAAAGCGTCAACGTTCACGAAGCGATCAAGCTCGGCCTGCCGGAGCGTGAGCAGTACATCGAAAATTACAAAGAAAGCCTGAAAAATCTCGGTAAACACGGGGTCAAGGTCGTCTGCTACAACTTCATGCCCGTTTTCGACTGGATGCGCACTGACCTTTTCCACCCCAGTTTCAATGGCGACGGCTCGACCGCGCTTTTCTACGACCACGGCGCGATGAAAGACCTTGATCCGAAGCAACTGGTGAAAAGCGTCGCTGAAGGTTCGCAAGGGCTGACCCTGCCCGGCTGGGAACCGGAACGGCTCGCGCATCTCGACAAGCTCTTTGACGCTTATAAAGACGTAAGCGAAGACGATTTGCGCAAAAACCTCAAATATTTCCTCGAAGCGATCATCCCGACCGCCGAGGCCGCCGGCATCAAGATGGGCATCCACCCGGACGATCCGCCGTTTTCCATCTTCGGCCTGCCGCGCATCGTCAAAAATTATGCCGACCTCAAAGCCATCGTGGAAATGGTGGACAACCCCAGCAATGGCCTGACCCTGTGCAGCGGCGCGCTCGGCCCGAATCCGGACAACGATCTCCCGCAGATGATTCGTGATTTCCACGACCGCATTCCCTTCGCCCACATCCGCAACATCAAGCGTTTTGACAGCGGCGACTTCATCGAAACTTCGCACCTGAGCAGCGACGGCTCGCTCGACATCGCCGAAATCGTGCGCACTTATCACGACGTGGGCTTTACCGGCTACTGGCGCCCTGACCACGGCCGCCACATCTGGGGTGAACAGTGCCGCCCCGGCTACGGTCTTTACGACCGCGCCCTCGGCGTCATGTATGTGCAGGGCGTGTGGGACGAATGCGAGAAACGTAAGGGTAAGGCCTGAACTGCAACCGCCCCGCTTGGGGCGTCGGGACAACTCGCGACAGCGGCAAAACCCAGTAACCACGCCGCTTGGCGGAGCCAGTAATGACACCGCTTGGCGGCGGCTGGTAAACCGCTTCTGCCGCCAGCGGCAAAAGTTTGCCGTACACAATGCCGCACCGTGATAATGCGCCGCTCGATACCCCACCGGAGAAGCCCATGAAAACCATCCTCTGCCTGACCTTCGCCCTGTTGCTCGGCGGCTGCCTGCGCGGCAACAGCAGTAGCGTCCAGGATCCGCCCGCTGCGCAACTGCCCGCCGGCGTCCCGCAAAGCCTGCAATACAACGGGCAAACCTATCGCCTGCAACATTGGGACGGCGAAAGCGGCGAATACTACCTGCACGACGAGCGGGACTACGACTGGAGCAAGCTGCTCACCCTGATGTTTGTGACCGAAGGAAAAACCTTTGATGACTTTGCCGCCAACATGGAGCGTCTGCTCAAACAGGAAAACGTCCGCTACCGCCTGGATAAACAGGATGGCGCCCTGCAACTCACCATGCTCTACCCGCCCCAGCCCAGACATCCGCACTTTGCCGGCTACGAAAGCAACCTGATGCGTTACCAGCCGCTGCCCTGCGGCTTCGCCGGACTGCAATACGGCGAACAGCACCCTGCAACCGCCGACGGTGCGCACCTCTTCACCGCCGCAGAAAACGCGCAACAAGACTTCCAGCCGCAAGCGGCGCAAATCCTCGCGACCCTGCGCTGCCCGGATAGCCCATAAACCTGACACACAAAAGGAGCCCCGATGAAACTCACCTACAACGGCCTGCTCAATAAAGCCTACTGGCAAGAACGCGGCTACCAACTGCCGCTCTACGACATCCCGCGCGTGCGCGCCGCCACCCTCACCGCGCCACGCTGGCTGCACCTCGGTGCCGGCAACATCTTCCGCGCCTTCCTGGCCAACCTGCAACAGCGGCTGCTCGACCAGCGCGACGCCGAGACCGGCATCATCGTCGCCGAAGGCTACGACGACGAAATCATCCAGAAAGCCTACCGCCCCTACGACAACCTCAGCATCTACGTCCGCCTCAAAGGCGACCGCAGCCTCGACAAAATCATCCTCGCCAGCGTCATCGAATCGCTGACCATGCAGGACGACCTTGACCGCCTGCGCGACATCGCCGCCAACCCCAGCCTGCAAATGGTCAGCCTCACCATCACCGAAAAGGGCTACCACATCAAAGACCGGGACGGCCACTACTACCCGGCCGTTGCGAACGACCTTGCCAACGGTACCGCCCGCCCGCAAAGCTACATCGGCAACCTCGTCACCCTGCTCTACACCCGCTGGCAAAAAGGCGCCACCCCGCTGGCGCTGGTCAGCATGGACAACATGTCGCATAACGGCGAAAAACTGCGCGCCACCGTGCTCGAATTTGCGCACGGCTGGCAGCAGACCGGGCACGTCCCGCCCGAATTTGTCGCCTGGCTGGAAAGCAAACACGTCAGCTACCCCTGGACCATGATCGACAAAATCACCCCGCGCCCCGATGCCAGCGTCGCCGCGCTGCTTGCCGCCGACGGCCTTAAAGACATCACCCCGCTGGAAACCGGCAAACACAGCTACACCGCGCCCTACGTCAACGCCGAAGAACTCGAATACCTCGTCATCGAAGACGACTTCCCGAATGGCCGGCCCGCGCTGGAAAAAGCAGGCGTGCACTTCACCGACCGCGACACCGTGAACAAAGTCAAGACCATGAAAGTCACCACCTGCCTGAACCCCATCCACACCGCGCTCGCCATCTACGGCTGCCTGCTCGGCTACACCAGCATCCACGCCGAAATGCAGGACAAAGACCTCGTCCGCCTCGCGCGCGCCGTCGGCTACCGCGAAGGCCTGCCCGTTGTGGTCAATCCCGGCATCCTGAACCCGCAACAATTCATCGACGAAGTCGTCAACATCCGCCTGCCCAACCCCTACATCCCGGACACCCCGCAGCGCATCGCTACCGACACCTCGCAAAAACTCGCCATCCGCTTCGGCCACACCATCAAGGCGCACGGCATAAACGCCGCCCACCTCACCGCCATCCCGCTGGTGCTGGCCGGCTGGTGTCGCTACCTGCTTGGCGTGGACGACAACGGCAAACCCTTTACCTGCAGCCCCGACCCGCGCCTCGCCGAAGCCCAGAGCAAACTCAAAGACGTACACATCGGCAGCACCCACCTCGGCGACGTCCGTGCCCTGCTGAGTGATGCGGACATCTTCGGCGTCAACCTCTACGACGTCGGCCTTGGCGAAAAAGTGGAGGGTTACCTGCGCGACATGCTCGCCGACAACGGTGCTGTGCGCGCCACCCTGCAAAAATACCTGCCGGAATAACGACAAACGCAGGGCGGGCTTCAGCCGCCCTGCCCTGCCACCACCAAGCCAAATAACCACACCCATGAAAACCATCGCAATCATCGGCGAATGCATGATCGAACTGAACGGCACCCCCTTCGGCACCATGCAACAAACCTACGGCGGCGACACCCTGAACACCGCCACCTACCTCGCCCGCAACACCGCCCGCGACACCCTGCGCGTGGACTACATCAGCGCACTCGGCACCGACCCGCTCAGCCGCGAAATGCGCGTGCGCTGGGAAGCGGACGGCATCGACACCCGCCACGTCCATACCGACCCCATGCACTCGCCCGGCCTCTACCTGATCCAGCTCGATGCCGACGGCGAACGCACCTTCCTCTACTGGCGCAACAACAGCGCCGCGCGCCACCTGCTGCAACAACCCGCCTGGCCGCAGACCGCCGCCGCGCTCGCCAACTACGACCACCTCTACCTGAGCGGCATCAGCCTTGCCATCCTGCCGCCCGCCGACCGCGAACACCTTATCGACATCCTCAACACCAGCCGCGTCCCCATCACCTTCGACGGCAACTACCGCCCGGCGCTGTGGAAAGACCCTGCCGAGACCCGCACCGCCTACGCCCGCCTGCTGCCGCACGTCCAACTGGCGCTGATGACCTGGGACGACGAACAGGCCCTGTGGGGCGATGCCGACCCGGAAGCCGCCATCCGCCGCTTACAACAAGCGGGCGTCCGCGAAATCGTCCTCAAGAACGGCGCAGCGGGGGCGACCTACGCCACGGGCGACACCCGCCACCACATCCCCGCCGAACGCGTCGAACACATCGTGGACACCACCGCTGCCGGCGACGCCTTCAACGCCGGCTACCTCGCCGCGCGCCTGCAAGGCGCCGACCCCGTCGCCAGCTGCAAAAACGGCAACCGCCTCGCCGCCCGCGTCATCCAGCACAAAGGCGCCATCATCGCGGCAGAACACAGCCGCCTGAACTAAGCCGCAAGGCGGGCTTCAGCCTGCTGCCCCAATAGCCAACCCGAAAGGAACCCACATGAACATCACCACCCTGAGCGAACGCCTGCGCACCATCAAAATCGTCCCCGTCATCGCGCTGGATAACGCCATCGACGCCGTCCCGCTTGGCGCTGCCTTGCGGGAAAGCGGCATCCCCGTCGCCGAAATCACCTTCCGCTCCCCCGCTGCCGCCGAAGCCATCCGCCGCCTGCGTGATGCCGACCCGGACATCCTGATTGCCGCCGGCACCGTCCTCAACGCTGCCCAGGCCAAAGCCGCCCAACAGGCAGGTGCGGACTTCATCGTCAGCCCCGGCTTCAACCCGAACACCGTCAAAGCCTGCCAGGATATAGACATCCCCATCACCCCCGGCATCAACAACCCGACCGCCATCGAAGCCGCACTCGAACACGGCATCGACACCGTCAAATACTTCCCGGCAGAAGCGAGCGGCGGCATCCCCATGCTCAAAGCCCTGCTCGCACCCTACGCCATGCTGAAAATCATGCCGACCGGCGGCATCAACGCAAAAAACATCCGCGACTACCTCGCCATCAAAAACGTCGTCGCCTGCGGTGGCTCGTGGATGGTGGAAAAAAGCCTGCTCGCCACGCAAAACTGGGCGGAAGTCGAACGCCTCGGTAAAGAAGCGGTGGCACTGGTGCAGGGATAGGCCCCAGCATTCATCCCGCTTGGCGGCCGTTCACAAGCCCAGTAATCATCCCGCTTGGCAGCCATCCACGAACCCAGTGTTTACCCCGCTTGGCGGCTGCCCACCACCCCAGCGCACTTATCCCGCTTGGCGGCTGCCCGCAAACCCAGCATTTATCCCGCTTGGTGGTCGCCCACGAACCCAGCATTCATCCCGCTTGGCGCGCGCCAAATCCCGAACCTTGTACGGAAAAAATCCCTTCCCCCGCTTGCGGGGGACGGGGCTCCCATGAAAAAATGCTCGCATTTTTTTCATGGGTACCCGGGAAGGTGGCCGAAGGCCGGAAGGGGGAATACAAACCCAGCGTTTATCCCGCTTGGCGGCGAACTCAACACAAAACCGCACACAAAAAAGCCCCTTGCCGATCAGGTGAGGGGCTTTTTCTCTGGTGCACCAAGCTAGTCTTTATCCCGCTTGGCTGTTATCCAGGAATCCGCCGGTTGCCCCGACGGCGGATTCCTGGGTTATTTCTCAGTCTCTAACCGCTGCAGCAGCGTCACCAGTTCCTGCGCGCAGTGCTCCGCGCGTTGCCGGATTTCGTCTGCGCTATAGAGCGCGGGGGAAGTGCCGTGGAAATAAAACGGGTCTACATAGCGCATCTGCGTGTAGTAAGCGGTCTGTTCGAGGGGTTTGCACAATTCCTGTACGCGGAAATGTGCAGCACCGTCGGCGCGGTAATCTTCAGCAGGGGCGCCGATCGTGATGCTGGCGACGAAGTTTTTGCCGCGCAGTTGGTCACCGCCCGTGCCGTAGGCGAAGCCATAGGTCAGCACGCAGTCAAAGTATTGTTTGAGGATGGCGGGAACGTTGTACCAGTAGAGCGGAAACTGGAAAAGCACCGTGTGATGGCGCAGCAAGGCCTGCTGTTCGGCGGTGGGGTCGATGCGGTAATCGGGATACAGCGCGGCCAGATCGCGGATTTCCAGCGAAAGGCCGCTGTGTTGCAAGCGTGTGATGACGGCCTTGTTGGCAATAGACCGGCTGAAATCGGGATGGGCTAAGATGACGAGTGCCATGAATGCTCCTGAATGATGAACGGGCGGCGGATTGTAGAAAGCCGCTTGCGGGCGCTCAATAACTATCCTTTTGCATAGGTGGAAACGATGAAGACGGAATGCCGCAGCGAGCGCTTTGCCCTGCATGACAAGATTTACCCCTGCCCACTCAGCGTGGCGATGGATTTGCTCGGCGGCAAATGGAAGGCAGTCATCCTCTATCACTTGCAGGACGGTCCGCAGCGCTTCACCGTTCTGCGCCGCCTGTTGCCGGGGGCGACGGAAGCGGTACTGAGCCGTCGCCTGCAACTGCTGGAACAGGACGGCTTGTTGTCGCGGCAGGTGTTCGGCGAAAAACCGCCGCTTAAAACGGAATATGCGCTGACGGATTTTGGGCGCAGTGTGCTGCCTGCCCTCAATGCCCTGCTGCAATGGGGTAATCATGTGGTGATGGAGCGCGGGCAATTTGTGGATTGAGGTGGCAGGCACAAATCCAGTTTTTATCCCGCTTGGCTCGTCCTTATAACTTGTCGTGATACCGCTATCGTTTCCCGCCATTTCCCACCGTCTGCTTTTTCCCCGACAATAGCCGCCCTTTTCTTTTACCCACAGACTGGAATCCCTATGTTGAAAAAACTGGCTTTACTCGCCGCTTGTGCCTGGGCGGCAGGTGTTTCCCCCGCGATGGCGGCCGACTCGCTGCTGGACCGCATCAATGCGAAAGGCACGATTACCGTCGGCACCGAAGGTACTTATGCGCCGTTTACTTATCACGAAACGGACGGCACCCTGACCGGTTATGACGTGGAAGTGACCCGCGCCATCGCCCGCAAACTGGGCGTAACTGTCGAATTCAAGGAAACGCAGTGGGACGCGATGCTGGCGGGTCTGAAAGCGGGACGCTTCGACCTCGTCGCCAATCAGGTGGCGCTGACCACGCCGGAGCGGCAGGCGACGTTCGACAAATCCGAGCCGTATAGCTGGTCGGGCGCGATGATGCTGGTGCGCGCGGATAATGACGACATCAAATCCCTGGAAGACGTGAAGGGTCGCAAGGCGGCGCAAACGTTGAGCAGTAACTACGGTGAGCTGGCGACGAAATTGCAGGCGGAAATCGTGCCGATTGACGGTATGGCGCAGGGGCTGCTCCTGATCCGGCAGAGACGTGCCGAGCTGACTTTTAACGACAGCCTCGCCCTGCTGGATTATTTGAAAAAGAACCCAGATGCGGGGCTGAAAACCGCCTGGGAAGCGCCGGCGGATGAAAAACTGGGCGCGGGGCTGATTGCCAATAAGGGCAACGATGAAGCGCTGGCAAAAATCAGCGCGGCGATTGTCGAATTGCGCGAGGACGGCACGTTGAAAAAGCTGGGCGAACAGTTCTTCGGCGAGGACATCAGTGTTAAATAGTCTCCTCCTCTCGCTGTTAAATAGTCTCCTCCTCTCGTTGCCGTTCATGACCGAAGCCCGCGTGGCTTTGGTCATCGAGGCATTCTGGCCGATGGTCAAGGCGGCGGTGCTGGCTTCCGTCCCGCTCGCCCTGTTTTCCTTCCTGATCGGCATGGTGATAGCGGTTGCGGTGGCGCTTGTCCGCGTCACACCGGTGCGCGGCATCGGTCACCGCCTCTTGCTGTTTTTCGTCCGCTTTTACATCTCCATCATTCGCGGCACGCCGATGCTGGTGCAGATTTCCGTGGTGTTCTACGGCTTGCCCGCCATCGGTATCTTTATCGACCCGATTCCCGCCGCCATCATCGGCTTTTCCCTCAATATCGGCGCTTATGCCTCGGAAACCGTGCGCGCGGCGATTGCCTCCGTGCCGAAAGGGCAATGGGAGGCGGGCTATACCGTCGGCATGACCTATATGCAGACCTTCCGCCGCATCATCGCGCCACAGGCTTTCCGCGTCGCCGTGCCGCCGCTCAGTAACACCTTCATCGGCCTGTTCAAGGACACTTCGCTCGCCTCCGTGGTCACGGTAACGGAAATGTTCCGCGTCGCGCAGCAAATGGCGAATATGTCCTATGACTTCCTGCCGATTTACATCGAAGCGGGCGTGATCTACTGGTGCTTCTGCTGGGTACTGTTCCTGATTCAGGCGAAAGTGGAAAAACGCATGGCGCGCTACGTTGTGCATTAAGCGGGGAAACCATGATCAGCGTTAGAAATCTTTACAAAACCTTCGGTACGCACACCGTCCTGCGTGGCATCGATCTCGACATCAATAAAGGCGAAGTGGTCGTCATCCTCGGCCCCTCCGGTTCAGGAAAAACAACGCTGCTGCGCTGTCTCAATGCCTTGGAATGGCCGAAGCAGGGCACCATCACCTTCGCCGGCGAACCGCCGCTGCACATGGATTTTGCCGATCCGGCGGCGAAAAAATCCGTCCTCGCCCTGCGGCGCAAATCCGGCATGGTCTTCCAGCAATACAACCTCTTTCCGCACAAAACCGCGCTGGAAAACGTGACCGAAGGGCCGGTTTACGTGCAGCGCAAACCGCTGTCGCAGGCTCGCAAAGAAGCCCTGCAACTGCTGGATAAAGTCGGGCTGGCAGATAAGGCGGATCTCTATCCGTACCAACTTTCCGGCGGGCAACAGCAGCGGGTGGGCATTGCCCGCGCACTCGCCATCCAGCCGGATTTGATGCTCTTTGACGAACCGACCTCGGCGCTCGACCCGGAACTGGTGCAGGATGTGCTTGACACCATGCGTGCCCTGGCGGCGGAAGGGTGGACGATGGTCGTCGTCACCCACGAAATCAAATTTGCCCTCGACGTGGCGGATGTGGTGATCGTGATGGACGAAGGCCGGATCGCCGAACAGGGCTCGCCGCAGCAACTCTTCGACAACCCGCAACACGCACGCACTAAAGCCTTCCTGCAACGCTTGCGCTCGCATTGAGAGTGGTGGACGGCTCTTCCGCTTGATGGCAACACCCGGATACGACAAAGAATCTCCTTCCTCTCCACCGCTTAACGTCCGTCGGCCCGCAGACCCGTACAATTCCACCGAACTTACCATCAGGAAGCATCCCCATGAATAATCTTAATGCCTACGACCGCCCCGGCTTCTTCTACCTCTGGTCCTTCCTCATCCCCTGCGTCTGTTGGCTGGCGGCAGGCTATATCAGCCGCACCCCCGGTCTTGATACCCACACCACCCTGCAAGGCGCCCTCGGCATCATCGGTTTGGCTGCGCCGACTGCCGTTGCTGCGTGGCTCTTCCTGCAAAAACCGGTACTGCTCGCCGACCTCAAACCCCGCCTCAGCCTGCGCAGCATCCGTCTGCGTTACCTGCTCGCCGCCGTGTTTATCGGCCCCGTCACCCTCGTCCTCGCCCAGCTTATCTCGCTTGCCTTCGGTTATAGCACCGAGCAATTCCGCATCACCGGCCATCCCAGCTTCACCAGCGCCCTCTTTTCGCCGTGGCTGCTGCTCGTCCTTGCGCCTTTGCTGGAAGAACTCGCCTGGCACAGCTACGGCACCGACGTGCTGCTTGCCCGCTACCGTCTCATCACCGCCAACCTCCTCTTCTTCGCCTACTGGTTTCTCTGGCACATCCCTCTCGCCGGTATCAAAGGCTACTACCAGGCGAACCTCGTCGCCGAAGGCTGGCAACACGGCGTCAACTTCATGGCGAGCATGGTCTGCTTCGTCTTCATCATGAACTGGCTGTATCTGAAAAACGCGCGCAACATCTGGATTGCCGTTGTTTTCCACCTCTGCGCCAACCTCGGCAATGAAATTTTCGCCACCCATCCGAACAGCAAGATTATCCAAACCGGCCTCTTTGCTATTATCCTCGCCCGGCTTATTGGCAAAGAAAAAGCCCTTTTCTTGCACCCCCTTTCCCAGCAAGATGGAGAAAACCCATGAAAAAACTGACCATAGCCTGCACCCTCGGCTTACTCGCGACCGTCCCTGCCCTTGCCGCCGATGACATGACCGCGACCGCCGAAATCTTCACTCGCGCCCTGCTGCAACACGATGGCACACAGGCTGCCGCCCTCGTTGCCCTGCCTGCCGACGGCAAAATCAGCCGCGAGCAACTGGCGCAATGCATCGGCGCACAAAGCAGAAAATATATGCCAAACGGCGGCGAAGTCCTGGGTAGCGAAGCGCAAAGCGAGAACAACGTCCTCGTGCGTACCCGCGTAAACGGTATAGAAGGCGGCGGCAACCTGTCCATGACAAAGACCTCTGACGGCTGGCGTCTGGACAGCAGCATCATCACAGACATGGAATGCGATGCCGCCAGCATCCTGTCCGGCACCGAACTGGGCACTGTTGCGACCGCCTACCTGCGTAGCCGCGATGGCGTTAGCTATGACAGCGTCCGCATCGATAACATCGAATACCACGACGGCGGCAAGCGTGCCGATGTGTACCTCAGCGGCGAAAAACACGCCGTCATTCCGCATCCCCAGCAGGAAAAATACCGCTACCGCCTGCCGCTGGAAAAAGTGGGCGGCAAGTGGCAAGTCATTGACAACGGATGCGCTCTCGCCTGTTTCGTGGAGTTGCCGGTGGACGATGAAAACGCGGGCGGCAACGGGGATAACGACATCGCCCGCAAACCCAGACAATAACCGTCCGCCCGTTTCTTGGTCTTGTTCCCTGTTTCCCAACCACAAACCGGAGAGAACCCGTGAAAAACACCCTCCTAACCACGCTCATCGCCGCAAGCCTTGTCGCGCCCGTCCTCGCTGTCACCCCGGATGAAATCAAAGCCAAAGGTGAAGTACGCATCGGCGTCTTCAGCGACAAACCGCCCTTCGGCTACGTTGACAGCAAAGGTGAGTCGCAAGGCTTCGATGTCGAAATCGGCCGTTACATCGCCAAAGATCTCCTGGGTGATGAGAACAAAGCCAAATTCGTGCTGGTCGAGGCGGCGAACCGCGTTGAATACCTGCGTGCGGGCAAAGTGGACATTATCCTTGCCAACTTCACCGTTACCCCGGAACGCGCCAAAGCTGTGGACTATGCCAAGCCCTACATGAAAGTGGCGCTCGGCGTCGTCTCGCCGGATAAGGCCGTCATCAAAAACATTGACGAACTCAAAGACAAGACCCTCCTGCTTAACAAAGGCACCACCGCCGACCGTTACTTCAGCAAAGAACACGGTGACATCAAAAGCCTGAAATACGACCAAAACACCGAGACTTTCAACGCCCTCCTGGACGGGCGCGGCGATGCGCTGGCGCACGATAACACCCTGCTTTTCGCTTGGGCGAAAGAACACCCCGGCTACACCGTTGGCATCACCCGCCTCGGTGAAGACGACTACATCGCTCCTGCAGTTGCCAAAGGTGACGATGCCCTGCGCGCCTATCTCGACAGCAAAATCGAAGAAATGAACCAAAACGGTGCGATGCGGGCGGCGTATGAAAAAACGCTGAAATCCGTCTTTGGCGACGACGTGCCGGAAAAAGACATCCTTATCACAGTGCCGAAATCATGACGCTTTGAGCAATCATGGTAAGGGCGGTCATTGACCGCCCTTGCTTTTCTGCGCAGCGCTGTTGTCAAAGCGGGCTTCTGCCGGTTCCGGCAAAACCTGCCTGCTGTCAATGATTGAGGGTATGGGGCGGGATAGCGGCGCGCATATGATATTGAGACAGGCGTCGCTTTGGGCAATCGGCCTTCGCTCAGGATGTTGCCGACATGGCGGTGCTAATGGTGATGCCGAAGCGGGCATATTCTAGGGTGACATCCGCATGAGGCCAGGCTGCCCCGCCTTATTGTCGCCATAATGGCTTCAGCCGGGAAAACCGGTTCACCGGCTCGGAGATGGAAGTGGTGATGACAGTACGACCATACAAGCAAGCGGCTGCATCACTGCCAGTGCGGTTTGCACCATAAAGAAAGTACCTTTGAGGTTGATGTCGTGCATTTAGTTCCAGTCCGCTGCCGTCATATCGGCCAGGGTTTTCTGCGGAAAGATGCCCGTGTTGGAACAGAAGATGTCAAGTTTGCCGAATTTTTATTTGCTACGGTTTGCAAGGCGGGCGTGACAACCTGCCTGGGAGAGACGTCTGCGTATTGATAAAGTGCGCCTGATTCGGCGGCAGTTGCTTCGCCATGTTCGCAGTAGATATCGGTGATGATGCTCGCGTCCGCCCGCTGTAATAATACTGTGGCAATGCCTTTAAGCGGGACAGGGCGTTCAACTGGCCTGCGGTAGCGGCAGGTTTTCGCCGTAGTCGATCTGGATGTCGCCGTCGCGATCAAGCTGGATGCGTTGCCAGCTTTGCGGGCTGGCGAGCAGGGCCAGGCACAGTTTGTTGTTGAGGTCGTGTCCGGATTTGTAGCCCTGATAGTGGCCGATGAGCGGCGCACCGAGCAGGTAGAGGTCGCCGACGGCATCCAGCAGTTTGTGGCGCACAAATTCGTCGTCAAAACGCAGGCCGTGTTCGTTCAGTACGCGGTAGTCGTCCACGACAACGGCGTTGTCGAGGCCGCCACCCAAGGTCAGGCCATGGCTTTGCAGGTATTCGATGTCGCGCAGGAAACCGAAGGTCCGGGCGCGGCTGATGTCGCGGATGTAGCGGCGGCTGGTGAAGTCGAGGCGGGTGTGGTTGTTGCGGTGGCGGAAGACGGGGTGGTCAAATTCGATGGTGAAGTCGAAGCAGCAGCCGTTGTGCGGGCTGAGGCGTGCCCATTTGTCGCCTTCGCGCACTTCGATGGTGTCGCTGATATGGATGAAGGTTTTCAGCGCATCCAGTTCGCGGATACCTGCCTGTTGCAGGAGGTAAACGAAGGGAGCGGCGCTGCCGTCCATGATGGGGACTTCCGGCGCGTTCAGTTCGATGGTGAGGTTGTCGATGCCGAGGCCTGCGAGGGCGGACATGAGGTGCTCGATGGTAGCGACGCGCACGCCGTCTTCATTGGCAAGTGCGGTGCAGAGCTGGGTATCGCGCACGAGGTTGGCGCGGGCAGGGAGTTCGACAACGGGGTCAAGGTCGGTACGGCGGAAGCGGATGCCGCTATCGGCAGGCGCGGGCAACAGGCGGATGTCCACCCGTTTGCCGCTGTGTACGCCGATGCCGGAGCCCGCAATGGGCTCGCGGATGCTGCGTTGTCTGGCCATCAGTGGGTACGGCGGCGCAGGATTTTGCTGAGGCTGAAGCCACCGCTGTCGTTGTCGTTGCGGTAGTCGCTGCGATCATCGGCGCTGTCGTCGTAGGCGTTGTTGTCGCTGTTAGCGCGCACACCAAAGCCGAGATCGCTCAGGTCGGTGTAACCGCCGGCGTTGCGGCTGCCGCTGCTGCTGTTGTTACTGTTGGCGTAGGTGCCGAAGGTGTCGCCGAAGTAGCCGTTGTCGTCGCTGCTTTCGATACCGGTTGCAACGACGGTAACGCGCAGGGTGTCGCCCATGTTGTCATCAACGATGAGGCCGATTTTGAGGTTGACTTGTTCGGGGTCGATGATGTCGTAGATGACGTGGCCGACCATGTGGTATTCGGCGGTTTTGACGCTGGAGCTGGCGCTGACGTTGACGAGCAGGCCGCGCGCCGAGGCGAGGTCGATGTTTTCCAGGAGCGGCGAGGAGATGGCACGTTCGGTGGCGGCGCGGGCGCGGTCTTCGCCTTTCGCTTCGCCCGAACCCATCATGGCAATACCGCGTTCGCTCATGATGGTTTTGACGTCTTCAAGGTCGGTGTTGATGACACCGAGTTTCTGGATGATGGTGGCGATGCTGTACACGGCGTCACGCAAGACGTTGTCCACGGCTTTGAAGGAGCCGATGAGGGTGGCGTCTTCGCCCATGACGGAGGTGATGCGGTCGTTGGGGATGACGACAAGGCAGTCCACTTCGCTTTTCAGTACTTCGATGCCCGCTTCGGCTTTGCGCATACGCGGCACGCCTTCGAAGGTGAAGGGTTTGGTAACGATGGCGACGGTGAGGATGCCCATGTCGCGGGCTACGTTGGCGATGACGGGCGCGGCACCGGTACCGGTACCACCGCCCATGCCGGCGGCGATGAAGACCATGTCGGCGCCGTTTAAAGCGTCACGGATTTTGTCACGGTCTTCTTCGGCGGCCTGACGGCCAACTTCGGGTTTGGAACCTGCTCCCATGCCGCGCGTGGTTTTGACGCCGAGTTGCAGTTTGTTCTGGATGGGATTTTCTTGCAGGACTTGTTTGTCGGTGTTGGCCACGATGAGTTCTACGCCTTGCAGGTCGAAATCCATCATTTGTTTCAAGGCGTTGCATCCGCCGCCGCCGATGCCGATGACTTTGATCATGACGGGGGATGTGTTGTCGGTCTCGTCCATTTGTATTGTGAAGGCCATGTTTTACCTCTTGTGTGCCAGTGAGCCAATGTGTGATGCGTTAGGGTGACAGGTAACGCTTTAAAAAGTTTGTAACGTTCTGGATTATACCGTCGTTTTCTTCTTTGGCCCAAACGTAGTCCGAGAGCGGAACCTGTTGCAGGTAGAAGAGGCCGAGGGTGGTCACCATGCCCGCGTCGCGTTGCAGGTGTTCGGGCAGGCCTTCGATGGGCGGGGGGATGAAAACGCGTACCGGGCATTCGAAGTGTTCGCCGGCGGCTTCGGCGAGGCCAGGGATTTGTGCGGCGCCGCCGGTGAAGATGATGCCGCCGTCGAGCATTTTGCGCAGGCCGACGCGGTGCAGTTCTTTGTTGATGTGGGTGAAGTGGTTTTGGTAGCACATGGCGAGCAGCTCGACCATGTCGTTGCCGGCGAGCTGGCGGTCGGGCAGGTGGCCAGTGCTGGGCAGCGGGATGCGGTGTTGCTGGCTGTATTTGTTGCGCAGTGCCCCGTAACGGCATTTGAGGGTTTCGGCGGCGGAGCGCGGGGTGCGCAGGGCGGTGGCGATTTCGCTGGAGATTTGTTCGCCGCCGATGGGCAAGGTGGCGGCGTGCATGGGCTGGTTGTGCAGCCACAGCATGATGTCGGCAGTGCCGGCGCCGAGGTCAACGGTGCAGACGCCGAGTTCGCGTTCGTCCGTGCTGCTGGCGGCGTAGGCGGAGGCGAGGCCGGCATAGACGATTTGTTCGATTTCGATGCCGGCTTCGCGCACACACTGGCTGAGGTTGTCCACGGCGGCGCTGCGGGCGCTGATGACGTGGACGCGCGCGTCGAGTTCGTCAGCGGTCATGCCTTTGGGGTCGGTGATGCCTTTGTGACCATCGACGATGAATTGTTGTTCGAGGACGTGCAGTAGGGTTTGCCCGCCTTTGTGGGCGAGGTTGCGCGCGCGCATGACGGCGTGGACGATGTCGTTATTGCGGATGCGGCGGTTTCGGATATGGGTCTGGCCGTCGCTGTTGACGCCGAGGATGTGTTGGCCGCTGATGTTGACGATTGCGCTGTTGATTTTGACGCCGGCTTCTTGTTCGGCGATGGCGACCGCCTGACGGATGGCGGCGGTGGCGGCGGAGATGTTGGTGACGATGCCTGCCTTGACGGCGCTACCGGCAGCAATGCCGCATCCCAGCACTTCGAAGTAGCTGTGATTGCTGCCGATTTCAGCGATGGTCACCCGTGTGCGTGAGCTGCCGAGGTCGATGACGACTTTGATGGCCTGTTCGTTCATTTTTTCTCTTTTGTCTTGTCTTTTGCTTCTGTGGTCACGGGTCTGACGCCGGCTTTCCAGCGCACGGAGAAGCCGTCATGATAGCGCAGGTCAATGGCGTCAATGTACGGATGGTAGGGCTTGATGACTTTGTCGTTGACCACGACGAGTTTTTTCAGACGTTCGTTTAGTTGATCACGGCCGAGGATGATGTCGGTGCCGCCGCTCAGTTCGACATGCCAGACGAGGCGTGGGTCAAGGGTGAGGCGGGCGACATCAAGATGGCGTGCGGCAAGCCACGGCGCGATGTCTTCGTAATATTGCAGCACCTGCTGTTCGTAGCCGTCCGGCCCTTGCAGTTTGAACAAGCCGCGCAGCTTGTCGCTGTCTGGCACGGTGAACGGCGTGCCGCTGGCGTCAAGGAAGCCTTCCTTGCCCCAGCGCACGATAGGGACGCGTTCGACGAGTTTGATTTCCACTGCATCCGGCCAACGCTTGTACACGCCTGCCTTGGCAATCCAGTCAAGTTGCTGGATTTCGCCGGCGAGCAGCGACACATCCATATGCAGCAAATCTTTCTGGTGGTGATGGCGGATGATGTCGCTGATGTCAGCCATGTCGCCGTAGCGCAGCGGTTCGGCGATGATGACCCGTTTCAGCGGGAAAAACGCCTGCTGCGTCAGGCGTTGATAGGTCACATAAATCCCGTAAGCGATGCCGATTAGCAGGAAAACAGCCAGTGTGCATTCGCCAATCAGCCAGGCGATTTGCCACAGTGTGCGTTCCTCGCGCGGTACGCTGACCGAGGAACGGCTCAAATAGCGGTTTTTCGGAGGCGTGGCCATGACTTATAACGTCTGCGCGAGGATTTTCAGCACGACCGCCTGAAAATCGAGTCCCGCCGCCTTGCCCGCCAGTGGCACCAGCGAATGCGAGGTCATGCCAGGTGCCATATTGATTTCCAGCAGCCACGGGCGGTTCGCTTCATCGAGAATAAAATCGACGCGTGCCCAGCCTTTCGCGCCGATGCTGGCAAACGCGCGTCTGGTGAGCGCCTGAATTTCCCCGCTTAACGCTGCATCCAGCGGGGCAGGGCAGAGATAACGGGTGTTGTCGTCGCGGTACTTGGCATCATAATCGTAGAACTGATGACTGTTGGCGGGGCGGATTTCCACCACCGGCAAAGCCTCGTCGCCGATGATGGCGCAGGTCAGCTCACGGCCAACCACCCACGGTTCCGCCATGACCTTCTCGCTGGCGCCGCCTGCCTTGGCATACGCCGCGACCAAATCCGCCTGGCTGGAGACGCGGCTGATGCCGACGCTTGAACCTTCCAGCGCGGGTTTAACCGCAAACGACGACGCGCCCAAGCGGGTGACCAGCGCGTCGAACGACGTCGATTCGTCAATCACCATATCCGGCTGCACCGGCAGCCCGTCTGCTGCCCACAGCCGCTTGGTCAACACCTTATCCATGGCAATCGCGCAAGCGGCGACGCCCGCGCCCGTGTAGGGAATGGCCAACGCATCCAGAATCGCCTGCGTCTGCCCGTCCTCGCCGCCGCGCCCGTGCAAAATCACAAAAGCGCGCGCAAAACCGCGTTCCCGTAAAGAAAACAGCGCCTGCCTGTCCAGCGTATCGACCAAATGCGCATCTACGCCCGCCGCACACAGCGCCTCGTGCACCGCCGCGCCGCTGACCAGCGACACCTCACGTTCCGCCGACATCCCTCCATACAGGACAACGACCTTGCCAAAATCCATACTCATTGCGTTACCCCATGTTCCGTAGCCATATCTTTGGCGACGCGGCCAATATCGCCCGCGCCGAAATAAATCACGACATCACCGTCTTGCAGCAAATTATCGTACAACTGCTGATTAATTGCGCCTTTGTCGGCAATCAGCACCGGTTCGACCTTGCCATGTGCGCGGATGGCGCGCGCCAGCGCCCGGCTGTCCGCACCGGCAATCGGCGCTTCGCCCGCGCTGTACACATCCGTGAGCACCAGCGCCTCACAATTCGCCAGCACCTCGGCAAAATCATCCAGACAATCGCGGGTGCGGGTAAAGCGGTGCGGCTGGAACACCGCAAAAATCCGCCGTCCGGCAAAGCCTTCCTTCGCTGCTGCCAGTACCGCGCGAATCTCGTTCGGGTGATGCCCATAATCCTCGAACACCTCCGCCGTACCGTGCTCATGTGCAATCACGCCGTGATACGTAAAACGCCGCCCGACGCCCTTGAACTGGCGCAGCCCGGCGACAATATCCTCGTGCGGCAACCCCAACTCGCTGCACACAATCAGCGCCGCGAGCGCGTTCAGCACATTATGCTTGCCGGGCATGGACAGCGACAGCGGGAACGTCTCGCCACGCGCCTTATCGACCACATCAAACAGCATATCCAGGCCGACCTGACGCATATTCACCGCGCGCAAATCCGCCTGCTCCGAAAAACCATATGTGCGTACTGGCCGCCCGACCTCAGACAACACCGAGCGTACCCCCTCATCATCCACACACATCACCGCCAGCCCGTAGAACGGCAAATTGTGTAAAAAGCGCACAAAACCCTGCTTCAAATTATCGAAACTGCCGCCGTAATTCTCCAGATGATCCGCATCAATATTCGTCACCACCGAAATCATCGGCTGCAAAAACAAAAACGACGCATCCGACTCATCCGCCTCCGCGACCAAATACTGGCCGTCGCCCAGGCGCGCATTACTGCCCGCCGCCGTCAGCACCCCGCCGATGCCAAACGTTGGGTCCAGCCCGGCATCGGCGAGGATGGAGGCGATCAAACTCGTCGTCGTCGTCTTGCCGTGCGTGCCCGCGACCGCAATCCCGAAACGGAAACGCATCAGCTCGGCCAGCATCTCGGCGCGGCGGATGACCGGAATCCCCAGCTCGCGTGCGCGCAGCACCTCGGGATTCGCCGGATCAATCGCCGATGACGTCACCACCACCGACGCATCACCCACATTCTCCGCACTGTGGCCAAAAAACACCGTGGCACCCTTTGCCTGCAAACGCTCCGTATTGGCGGACGGCTTCAAATCCGAACCGCTCACCGCATAACCCAGCGTAATCAACACCTCGGCGATGGCACTCATGCCGACCCCGCCGATTCCGACAAAAAACACATTACGCACACGGCGCATCTGGCGGCGTTCAATCCGCCCAAAATGAATATCAGCACTCATCTGAAAAACCTGAACCTGAAAAGTGAGTTAAAAACAAACCCCGCGATAAAACCCCGCGAAGAGGGGGTGGGGGAAACAGAAAACGCACATGGCGAGAAAGAAAAATCATCCGGATAGCCCCCGCCAAGCGGGACAACCACGCGAAAAAACCTCTCCCGCTTGCGGGGGAGGGCAGGGCGGGGAAGCCCCGCGCCAGCGAAAAAAGAGTGAACATAACAAAAACTAGCGTGCCGCCTTGTCTGCCAACAGCGTTTCAACCTCGGCTAGAATCCGTCCCAGCGCCTTCGCATGCGAACGGCTGCGGGCGCGGTCAGCCTGCATCAACAGCGCACCGCGATCCTGACGGGCAGCAATCAGCCCGGCCAGTGACTCCGCCGACAAATCCCGCTGCTGCACCACCACCGCTGCGCCGACATCCACCAGCGCCTGCGCATTTGCCGTCTGATGATCATCAACCGCAAACGGGAACGGCACAAACAGCGCTGCCAGCCCGGCAGAGGCCACCTCGGCAACCGTGAGCGCACCCGAACGGGCGATCACCCAATCCGCCGCACCATAGGCCGCTGCCATATCCACAATAAACGGCACCACCTCGGCCTCGACACCCGCAGCCGCATACGCCGCGCGCGCCTCATCCAGCCAGCGCTCGCCGACCTGATGCGTGACAGCGGGGCGGGATTCCGCCGGCAACAACGAAAGCGCCTGCGGCAGCAGCGCATTCAGCGCCTTCGCCCCCTGTGAACCGCCTAGCACCAGCAGGCGAACCGGCCCGCGATGCCCCAAAAAACGCTGCGCAGGCGCAGGCATCGCAGCAATTTCGGGGCGCACCGGATTACCCGTAACCACAAACTGCCCCTCGGCCAGCCCCATCCCTGCTGCCGCACGACCATCGGCGAGCAGCACCCGGTCGGCAACCTTCGCCAGACGGCGGTTGGTCAAACCGGCTACCGCATTCTGCTCATGTACCACCAGCGGCACCCGCCGCCAGTGCGCCACCAGACCGCCAGGGCCGGAAGCAAACCCGCCCATACCGATGACCACATCAGGACGCAGGCGACGCAACACCGCGTTTGCCCGCCAAAACGCGCGAGCGAGCATAAACGGCGCCTGCAACCAGCCGAGCAGTCCCTTGCCGCGCAGTCCGCGCACCGCGATGTCATGCAAAACAAAACCCGCTGCGGGTACCTTCTGCCCCTCAAACCCCTTGGCATTACCGAGCCAATGCACCTCGGCGCCCAAATCACAGGCGGCACTGGCCACAGCGAGGGCGGGAAATACGTGCCCGCCGGTGCCACCGGCCATCATCAACACCCGCTTGCCCTGCCAGCGGGCGGGATCGAGCTTGTCCATAACATTCAAATCACTTGCGGCAATAGGCATGAAAACTCTCGAAAATGTGTGAGTGAAAAGTGCAATAGGATAGAGGAAAACGACGCCACCGGTATCGCCTGATAGCAGACAAACCAATAAATCTCACAGTTGCCACGCCTGAATCATCCGCCAAGCGAGACAAACACGGGCTTCGCCGCCAAGCGAGACAAACACAGGGCTCGCCGCCAAGCGAGATAAACACAGGGTTCGCCGCCAAGCGAGATAAATACGGGCTTCGCCGCCAAGCGAGAGAAATACTGGGCTGGCCGCCAAGCGAGACAAACACAGGGTTTGTCGCCAAGCGAGACAAACACTGGTTTCGCCGCCAAGCGGGATAAATGCTGGGCTGACCGCCAAGCGAGATAAAGCCTGGGTTTGCCGCCAAGCGAGAGAAATACGGAATTCGCCGACAAGCAGAATAAAACGCTTACAGCCAAATGGTGGTCAATCAGTGGTGAAACGAATGGGAAAATCGGTAGGCATCACATAATCCTGCTGCGCGGCATCATAGTGAAAAAGATAGGGTTGCCGCTGGAATACCTGTACTGGTGTGATGACAAAGGCACCATTATCCCGCCGGCCGGTGATTTTCCGGCCACGATAGCCGTCAACCGTCACTTGCAGCGGATAAAAACCAGCCTCCGGCGGCAAATCACGACGCACTGACAACACCCCGCGCAAGGCAGCACTTCTCGCCAGTTCCCGCGCAGCCCCCGCTTCATCCTGCCAATCGTTATCGCAAAAATCCGGCGACTGCCGGGTCGCAAAAATCGTCGTAGATATTGAACGCTATGGGAATCGCAGTGTGGCGGATTTTCCCGTCATCTTCATACAAAATCCGTGCAGAACTGACCGTTTCCCCACCCGTTCTAAAACCACTTTTGCTCATGACAGCCCATAAACCGGGCCCGATTTCCAGCCACTGAATGCTACGGGTTGCCTGCCCCCAACCCCAGCCACCCATAGCATCTGTCTCTTTACGAGTTAATAGCCGCCAGTCCCTGCCATTAACGGAATCAAACACAAACAGACTGTCCAGACCTGACATCAGGTGGGCGTGATTCAGGTTCTCGCCGGAAAAAAAGAGGTAGCGCCGCCTGCCTTGTGCAGTATCAACCATCTTCTCGCCAATAAAATCCATGCAATAACCTGCGATGATTCCTTCTTTATCGTCCCGTTCTTTATCATTCCTGAAATGACATTGTCTGATAGCCTCTTCAGCATTCCTGCCTTTATTAAAGGCCTCCACTGCTTTCTGATTGCTCGGATAATGCGTATCCAATAACTGCTGCACAAGCGTATCTGGTTTATTCCCCTGTGCGGATACCAGTTGTGCCGTGCTCAATACAGAGATTGCCAAAAGGGTGCGGGTGAATTTCATTAAGAATCCTTGCCTGATTTTGATGAATGCGCGGAATGCGTGGAAAAATTGTACATTTGCCGACAGAAAGCAGTTAATCAGTATCCGGCTCGTAAACGACGCCACCAAGCGGCGTGGTTACCGGGCTTTGTTGCTGCGTCTTTTACTTTTGAGACGTTGCAGGCAACGTCTCTACGTTTTCCTTTCTGCCGTAGCGCTGCCGTGCCACTTCAAAAGACGTCAAGTGTTGTGGCTATTGGCTCGTCAAGCGGCGTCATTGCGGGCCCTGTAGGCGGTCCGTGAATTGTCTATGAAAAAGCCCGCTGCGGCGGGCGGGGGGAGGTTAGCTGTTCTGGTAACGTTTGCTTTCGCGCGTGGCCAGCCAGAGGATGAACTTATCCATAAGGAAGGTCGGCAGCAGGCGTTTGGCACCCGCCATCAGCCAGGTGAGGGCAGTGATGTAGTAGCGCGCTTTCGGACGTGGTGATTCGATCGCGTGGATGAGTTTGGCGACCACGGCTTCCGGCGGCAGGGTGAAAGGGATTGGTTTGTCGCTTTGCAGACGGTTTTGCATGGCGAGATAGCGCTCTTTGTGCGGGCTATTTTCGATGTCGATCCACTGTTTGAATTGCTGGAAGGAGTTGCCGCGAAAGGCCGTTTTAATCGGGCCGGCTTCGAGCAGGCTGACGTAAATCCCCGTGCCGGCGAGTTCGAGGCGCAGCACGTCGCTCCAGCCTTCGAGTGCGTGTTTGGTGGTGCAGTAGGCGCCGCGAAAGCGCATGGCCGAGAGTCCCATCACCGAACCGGTATTGACGATGCGGCCATGTCCCTGCGCGCGCATGACGGGCAACACGGCCATGGTGAGTTCGTGCCAGCCGAGCAGACCGGTGTCGATTTGGTAGGCGAGCGCGACGCGGCTCAGGTCTTCGAGGGCAGCGGGGATGGCAAAGGCACCGTTATTGAAAAGGGCATCAAGGGTGCCGCCTGTCTGTTTCAGTACCCAGTCCAGCGCCATGCGGATGCTGTCGGTTTCGTTCAAATCGAGCTGCACCGCGTTCAGACCTTCTTGTTTCAGGCGTTCAACGGCAGCGGCATCGCGCGCGCTGGCGAAGACTTGCCAGCCGCGTTTGTGCAGCATATGCGCCGCCGTGTAGCCGATGCCGCTGGAACAGCCGGTGATAAGGATGCTTTTGGGTTTGTTCTCTGCCATGGGGGTTTCCGGTGGATGGGTGGCGTTGTAGTCGTCCCAAATAGAGCGGATACGGTGTTGGCGAGCCTCGCCGTACCAGTTTGTACTGTCTTCGGCTCGCCGCTTGGTCTCCGTCCTATTTGAAACGCCTACATGGTAAGGGAAAGCGCGGGGCGGTGCTATTGGCGCGATCCGCCAGGCGACGCTGTGGCGCGTTCTTCACCCGACCCAGCCCTGGGTGTGCTGGGCGACCAGATCGGCAAGCAGGGCAATGTGGGCGGGATCGTCGTTCAGTGCCGGGATGTAGTCGTAGTGTTTGCCGCCGTGTTGCAGGAAAAGGTCGCGGTTGGTCATCGCCATTTCTTCCAGGGTTTCGAGGCAGTCGGCGGTAAAGCCGGGGCAGATGACGCTCACACTGTCGCAGCCTGCTTCAGCGAGTGCGCGGATGGTCTCGTCGGCGTAGGGTTGCAGCCAGGTTTCTTTGCCGAAACGGGATTGATAGACGAGCTGGTAGCGTTCAGCGGGCAAGTTGAGGGCTTGGACGACAGCGGCTGTGGTCGCTTCGCACTGTTGCCGGTAGGGGTCACCTTCGCGGACGTAGCGTTCCGGCACACCGTGGAAGGAGAAGAGCAGTTTTTCCGCCTGGCCGTGGGCGAGAAAGTGGCGGCGGATGCTGGCGGCCAGGGCTTCGATGTAAGCGGGGTGTCGGTGCCAGTCGCGCACGAAACGCAGTTCGGGGATGCCGCGCCGTTTGGTGAGAGCTTGTGCGACGCCGTCGAAGACGCTGGCGGTGGTGGCGTCGCTGTATTGCGGGTACATCGGGATGACGAGCAGTTTGTCGATGTTGGCGGAAGCGAGGCGTTGCAGGGCATCGCCGATGCTGGGGCGGCCGTAGCGCATGGCGTATTCGACGGCAATATGCTGCCCGCGTGCGGCAAGGGCATGGCGCAGGGCGACAGTCTGCCGCGCACTGATGGTAATCAGCGGTGCACCGTCTTCCTGCCAGATTTGCTGGTAGGCATGGGCGCTGCGCTGGGGGCGGGTGTTGAGGACGATGCCGTGCAAGATGGGCAGCCATTTCCAGCGCGGCAGGTCAACGACGCGTGGGTCGGAGAGAAATTCGCTGAGGTAGGGACGCAGAGCTTGACGGGTTGGAGCGTCGGGCGAGCCGAGATTGATGAGGAGGACGGCGGCAATTGGTGAGGTCATAAAGATCCGTGTGAGGGGAAATGGTGCGTAGTTGTCTCGCTTGGCGGCGGACGGTAAAAAAAGGGCTGCGCGGCGGCAGCCCTGTGGTCGTTGCGTCCGGCTTAGAGTTCAAGATTTCTCAGATACTCGCGGAAGCCTTCACCCAGTTCGGGGTGGCGCAGGCCGAGTTCGACGTTGGCTTCGAGATAGCCGAGTTTGTCGCCGCAGTCGTAGCGTTTGCCTTCGAAGCGGTAGGCGAGCACGGTGCGTTCTTTGATCAGCGCACTAATAGCGTCGGTGAGCTGGATTTCGCCGCCTGCGCCTTTCGGCGTGTTTTGCAGGAGCTGCATGATGTAGCCCGGCAGGATGTAGCGGCCGATAACGGCGAGGGTGGAAGGCGCTTCCGCCGGTTCGGGTTTTTCGACGATGGCGTCCACGGTGACGATTTGTTCGGACAGTGCCGCGCCTTCGGTGATGATGCCGTAGCGTTTGGTGTCTTCGCGCGGCACTTCCATCACGCCCAGCACGCCCTGCTGGTGTTTTTCAAAGACTTCTACCATTTGTCTCATCACGGGTTTGCCTTCGTTCATGACGAGGTCGTCGGCAAGCAGGATGGCGAAAGGGCGGTCGCGCACGATGGGCTGGGCGCAGAGGACGGCGTGGCCGAGGCCCATCGCCATTTCCTGACGGATGTAGGTGACGCTCATGTCGCGCGGTTTGATGCGGCGCACGAGTTGCAGGAATTCTTTTTTGCCGCGCTGTTCGAGTTCGTTTTCGAGTTCGTAGGCGATGTCGTAGTGTTCGGTGATCGCCCATTTGTTGCGGCCGGTAACGAAGATCATGTTACGGATGCCCGCTTCGTAAGCTTCTTCGACGGCGTACTGGATCAGCGGTTTATCCACGACGGGCAGCATTTCTTTCGGGGTAGCCTTGGTCGCAGGCAGGAAGCGGGTACCGAATCCGGCGACGGGGAAGACGGCGAGTCTGACGGGTTCACTCATGGTTTTATACCTCTTGTTACAGGGATGTGAGGACATCCAGCGCGGCGGCGAGGGTCGCGGCCGGGTGGATACTCAGGCCGCGCATTGTAGCAGAGGCGCGCGGGCGGTTAGCTTCGGGCAGAATGACCTGTTTGAAGCCGTGCTGCTGCGCCGCCTTAATGCGCGCTTCGCCGTTGGCGACGGGGCGCAGTTCGCCGGACAGCCCCACCTCGCCCATCAGCACCAGTTCGCGCGGCAGGGCGCGTTCACGCAGACTGGAATAGACCGCTGCCAGCACCGCCAGATCCGCAGCGGTCTCGCTGATTTTCAGGCCGCCGACGACATTCACGTACACATCCATATCGTGCAGGGCAACGCCGCCGTGGCGGTGCAGCACCGCAAGCAGCATGGCGAGACGGCCACCGTCCAACCCCAGGGTGACGCGGCGCGGATAGCCACCCCCGCCGCCGTCCACCAGCGCCTGTACCTCAACGAGCAGCGCGCGCGTCCCTTCCCACACAGGCACCACCGCGCTGCCCGGCTGCTGCCCGTCTGGCCGCGAGAGGAAAATCGCCGACGGATTGGCGACCGGCTTCAGGCCGCCTTCCAGCATGGCGAACATCCCCAGCTCGTTCACCGGGCCGAAGCGGTTTTTTACCGCGCGCAGCATGCGGAAGCGGCTGCCTGCCTCGCTTTCAAAATACAGCACCGTGTCCACCATGTGTTCCAGCACACGCGGTCCGGCAATCGAGCCCTCTTTTGTCACATGGCCAATCAGGAATACCGTCGTGCCGGTGCTCTTGGCAAAACGCACCAACTGCGCCGTGCATTCGCGCAACTGGCTCACCGCCCCCGGCGCGGCGGAGAGCGCCTCGCTGTACAGCGTCTGAATCGAATCGACCACCAGCACCTCCGGTTGCTCCGCCAGCGCCGTCGCCAAAATCTTCTCCACCTGCGTTTCGCTGAACAACAAAATCCGCTCGCGCGCGAGCCCCAGCCGCTCGGCGCGCAGCCCGATTTGCCGGGGCGATTCCTCGCCGCTCACATACAGACAGCGGCGTGTGGCAGCGATGTGATGCACCGTCTGCAACAACAACGTCGATTTACCAATGCCCGGATCGCCGCCAATCAGCACCACGCCGCCGCTGACCAGACCGCCGCCGAGAACACGGTCAAACTCGCTGATGCCGCTGGGCAGGAGCGCTTCCTCAACCAGTTCCACCGCGTCCAGCCGCTGCACCTTACCGGCGGCCACACCCGCATAACCGCCGCCCTTGCTGCCGCGCGACGGCGCCGCCTGCACCGCTTCCTCATCCAGCGCATTCCAGGCGCCACAATCGCGGCACTGCCCCTGCCACTTCGGATAGACCGCGCCGCACTCGCGGCAGACAAACTGCGACTTCGCCTTAGCCATTTGTCACCACCGTGTGTACACGCGGCGACAACATCGTCGTCAACGTATAAGGAATTGTCCCCGCCTGCGTGGCGACCATCTCTACCGGATGCCCGTCGCCAAACACCAGCACCGGACTGCCGACGGGAACCGCCTCGCGCCCCAGCCAGACCAGCGCCATATCCATCGCCACCCGTCCGACCAGCGGGAACGTCGCCGCACCGATGCGTACCTGCACCGTGCCGCTTGCAATCGCGCGCGGAAAACCATCGCCATAACCCAGCGCAATCGTCGCCAAATAACCGTCCTCAGCGGCGACAAAACCGCAGCCATACCCCGCCCCCTCGCCGCGCGCAAGAAAATGCGTCGCCAGCACCGCCGAATGCAGACCGAGCACCGGACGCAGCCCCAAATCCGCCGCCGTGCGGTCAGCAAACGGCGACATCCCGTACAGCGCCAAACCGGGTCGCACCCAATCCGCGCGCGCCTGCGGCAAGGCAAATAGCGCCGCCGAATTGGCTGCCGTACGCAACCAGCCGGGCAGCAACGGTAACGCGTCAAACGCGCGCCACTGTGCCTCGGCGTGGGACAAATCCGCCTCATCGGCGCAGGCAAAATGCGTGGCAAGCCCACGACAGGGCAGACCCTGCAACGCCGCCACCGCTTGCGGCACCTCGCTTGGCGCAAACCCCAGGCGGTGCATCCCGCTATCGACCTTCAGCCAGCAGGCGGGTTTGGCCGCCGCGTGGCGATACCATGCCAGCTGCCGTTCGTCATGCAGCCACGGCTCAAACCCCTCGGCGGCACACACATCCAGCTCATCGGCGGCAAACACCCCTTCCAGCAACAGCACCGGCTGCGTCAGCCCCAGCGCGCGCAATGCCAATGCCTCCTCCATGCAGGCGACGGCAAAACACAGCATCTCGCGCAACACCGGCAACAGCGCCGCCACCCCGTGCCCATAAGCATCGGCCTTGACCACCGCGACCACCTGCGCCGCCCCCGCCTGCGTGGCCAGCACCCGCACGTTGTGCCGCAACGCCGCCAAATCCACGGATTTCCACAAAGGACGCATCACACACCTCATAACAAATAGAAAGACGGGCGGATTATACGCCGCTGCCCAGGCGCAAAAACCGGCGGTAACTTCCCGAAAAACGGCGTCACCATGCCCGCCGCGTCTCATTTTTACCACTGCCCCGCCAATTGAAAACACGGCTGGCACCGTTATAAACTGCGCCCAACTCACCATCCGGAAGCGTCATGTTCCTTTTATTGTCCAACGACGACGGCTATCTTGCCCCGGGATTGCGCCGCCTGGCCGATGCCCTGCACCATGAAGTGAATCGCCTCGCCGTTATCGCCCCCGACCGCGATTGCAGCGGGGCCAGCCATTCTCTTACCCTGAAACGCCCGCTCAGTATCACCGAACACGGCGCCAACATCTGGAGCGTGGACGGCACCCCCTCCGACTGTGTCCATCTCGCCCTGACCGGCTACCTTGACACCCGTCCCGACATGGTCATCTCCGGCATCAATCACGGCGCCAACATGGGCGAAGACGTGCTCTATTCCGGTACCGTCGCCGCTGCCTTCGAAGGGCACAACCTCGGTCTGCCCGCCATCGCCGTCTCCATCGCGGCACGCAACCCAGCCCACCTTGACAGCGCCGTGAAAATCACTACCGATCTCTACCGCCACATGAGTGAAAGTCCCTTGCCGCGTAACCTCTTTCTCAACATCAACATCCCCGATCTGCCCTACAAAGACATCAAGGGCATCCGCGCCACCGTCCTCGGCGCGCGCCATCCCGCAGGACCCTTGCAACAGATTAAAAATCCGCGCGACAAAATCCTCTACTGGATAGGTTCGGCGGGTAATTTCGCCGGTGGTGGCGACAACACCGATTTCCACGCAGTTGAGGCCGGCTACGTTTCCGTCACCCCGCTGCAATTTGATCTCACCGCGCACGATCAGCTGCACGATCTTGGCACCTGGCTGGAGGATGCCCGATGAAACGCCTCACCACCCTTACCCTGTTTGCCCTGCTTCTCAGCGCCTGCGGCACACATTACCGTCATGGCCCGACCGCCGCCGAACTACACGGCCAGCGCGGCGCGTTGCGTCCCGGTGCCGACTACATCGTCCGCCCCGGCGATACCCTCTTTGGCATTTCTTGGCGCTACGGCCTTGATATGCAGGAATTTGCCCGCTGGAACGGTATCAGCGATCCCAACCGCATCCTCGTCGGTCAGCGTCTGCATACCCAGCCGCCGCGTGGTGTCATGCGCACCCCAGTCTATACCCCGCAAATCTCTAGTGCCGGGCAGCCCGGTTGGAGTTGGCCGACCCAGGGGCGCGTCGTGCGTGAATACGATCCTGCTACCCCAGGCGGGCAGGGCCTGAAAATCACCGGCAGCCGGGGGCAGGCCATCCGTGCTGCCCGCGATGGCGAAGTCGCTTACGTCGGCTCCGGCCTCTCCGGTTTTGGCCGCATGATCATCCTGCGTCACGAAGACAAAGTCCTCTCCGCTTATGGCTACCTTGCCGATGTTCAGGTTAGCGAAAAACAACGCGTGCAGCGCGGCCAGCAAATCGCCACCATGGGTATCAGCCCGCAGAACATTCCCGCCCTGCACTTCGAGACCCGCAAACAGGGCCAATCCGTCAACCCTTACGCCTACATCGGCACCACCCCCCGCTATTGAGAAACCGCATGGATTACCGCTACCGCGTCGAAAACGACACCGAAACCTATCGCGGCTTCTTCCGTGTGCGTCGCTACACCGTCGCTTACGAACGCTATCGCGGTGGCATGGGCGAGCTGGTTGAGCGCGAATGCCTGGGTCGGGCGGGCAGCGCCGTTGTTGCTGCCCTGCCTTACGACCCTGAACGCGGCGAACTCATCTTCGTCGAACAATTCCGTATCGGCGCGATGGTGGCAGGCGTCAATCCGTGGCAGCGCGAAATCGTTGCCGGCTTCATGGACGAAAAAGACACTACCCCCGAAGCCGCCATTCAGCGCGAGCTCGAAGAAGAAATCGGCACGCGCGCCCGCCGCCTCGAATACGTTGCCGGCTACTTCGGTAGCCCCGGCGGCAGCGCCGGGCGGGTTCACCTCTACCTCGCTGAAATCGACAGCAGCCAAACCGTCGCTTACAGCGGTATTTCCGCCGAAGGCGAAGACATTGCCGTGCACCGCCTCAGCTATCGCGAAGCCTTGGACTGGCTCGCCGCCGGCAAACTCGACAACGCAAACACCCTTATCGCCATGCAGGCTTTCCTGCTGCGCCATCCGCATCTCGCGGCACAACAACATTCACAGGCAACCCTATGATCCACACCACCACCTTCCGCCGCCTCATCCTGAGCACCATCCTTGCCCTTGCTGTTCCCATTACCGACGCTGCTCCGGCCAAACCCGCCGCCAACAAAGCTGTTGCGACCGCCAAGGCAGGTAAAACGAGCAAACCCGCTGCAAAAAACACAGATAAGGCCGTCAGCAAACCGACCACCAGCGGTAAAAGCACCGTCAAAAACAGTAAAACCGCCCCGGCGGCCAAGCCCGCTGCCAATAGCAAAAACAGCAAAGCTGTCGCTGTCGGCAAAACCGCCAAATCCACCGTAAACGGCAAAGCCGCCGCACCGGCCAAAACCGCGCAAACCCCCTGCGGCAAAGCACAAAGTGCCGTCTTCCAGGCTGCTGCCGAAGGTCGTCTCGATGCCTTGAAACAACACAAAAACAACAAATGCGACCTGAAAAAAACCGACCCGCGCGGCTTCACGCTTTACGACATCGCCACATTAAATGGTCGCAAAAACATCACTGACTGGCTCGTCGCCAACAAAATCGCGCAGAAAAACCAATACAGCAGCGCGCTCATCAAACTCGTGCAAACCGGCCTGCGCTACCTCGGCCATGATGCCGGTGCGGCGAACGGCAAACAGACTGCCGCCACCGCCAAAGCCATTAAAGCCTTCCAAAGAGCAAACCACCTGAGCCAAAGCGGCAAAATCGATGCCGCCTGGCTACCCGCCTTCAACAAAGAACTCGGTAAAAAGACGCAAAACACCCTGAAAAACCTCGGCTACAAAACCGGCAAAAATACCGGCATCAGCACCGCCATCCAGGCCTTCCGCCAGGAACGCAAAATGGCCAAAAGCGGCAGCTATCTAGACGACCAGCTCATTTACCAGCTCATGCTGGCCGAAAACGAAGCGGGCAAAAAAACCGACAAACGCAAAGGTGCCGACCGCCGTGCGCGTCTTGCCGCGCAAAATGCAGCGCAACAACAGGAAGAAGCGCAACGCAGCGCGGAAAACCAGCGTAAGGCCGCCGAAGCCCGCGCCCGCGCCGAAGCTGCCGCCAGAGAAGCTGCTGAAGAAGAACGCCGCATCGCCGAACAAGAACGCATCGAAGACGAACAACGCGCTGCCCGTAACGCCGCCGAACTCGCCGCCGCCCGTCAGCAAACCGAAGCGGCAACCCGCGAGGCCCAACAACTGCGCGCTCAGGCGCAAAACATTAGTAACGCCAACCCCGGCGAAGCCGAACAGCGCCGCCTCAACGAAGAACGCGCCGCCCGCCGCGCCGCGGCGGCGGCCCAGGCCGAACGTGCCCGCCAGCAAGCCGAAGCGGCGCGCCGCGCTGAAGAACAGGCGCGACAACAGGCGCAGACTGCCGCACGCAGCGCCGCTCAGGCCCGCGTTGAAGCCCAAAACGCCCTGCGTACCGCCAGCGATCCCATCCTCGCGCAAAGCGCCGGCAGACCCGCCGCCAAACCGCGCGGCAACAAAGGCTTCACCCGTGCCAACGGCATCCTCAGCCTCGGCACGAGCGGCGGCGTCCTCAGCAGTTGCAGCGTCGGCGGACGCAGCATTGATATTGGCTGGTGCCAGCAATACTACCCGGATGGTGACGGGCGGCAATGCAGTGCCGTCATCAGCAACAGCGGAATCGTCGTCTCGCTCACCTGCAAATAACGGCCAGCTTTCTCGCAAAGGAGCGTAAATGACAGAAAAACCCAAGGCTTCATTTTCCGGCCTCCCCGTGCTGATTGCGGCACTGCTTTTCCTCGGTTTTTATTTCATCGCGTCCATTGATGCAAAAAATGAAGCGAGCATAATCCTTGGTTTCCCGCTGCTGGCTCTGGTGATTTTTATCATGAGCGGCTGCTATAAGCTGGAACCGAATCAGGCGGCAGTGCTGAGCTTCTTTGGCAAATACAGCGGCACAGTGCGCGATACTGGTCTTCGCTGGAACAACCCGCTGTATCAAAAGAAGAAAATTTCGCTGCGCGTGCGTAATTTCGAGAGCGGTCGCTTGAAGGTAAACGAGCTGGACGGCTCGCCGATTGAAATCGCCGCCGTCATCGTCTGGCAGGTCGAGGGCGCTGCTGAGGCGGTGTACAACGTGGACGATTACGAGAGTTTTGTGCATATCCAGTCCGAAGCGGCGCTGCGCGCAATGGCGACCAGCTATCCCTACGACCAGCACGAAGAGGGGCAACTCGCGTTGCGCAGCCACGCTGCTGAAATCTCGGCGCATCTACAAAGCGAATTGACCGACCGCCTTGCCGATGCGGGCGTCGCTGTGCTCGATGCGCGCATCAGCCACCTCGCCTACGCGCCGGAAATCGCCCAGGCGATGCTGCAACGGCAGCAGGCCAACGCGGTCATCGCCGCGCGCAGCCGCATCGTTACGGGCGCTGTCAGCATGGTGGAAGCGGCGTTGGCGCAATTGCAGGCGCATGGCACGGTCAAACTCGACGACGCACAAAAAGCGGCAATTGTCGGCAATCTGCTGGTGGTGCTGTGCTCGGAACGCGGCAGCCAGCCGACGATTAACGCGGGGTCGTAAGCGATCGGACGGCGACACGCACCTTACTTACCCAAGCCCTGCTTTATGCAGGGCTTTTTATTGCCGCAACATGACCAAAACCCTTGAGCCATACGTGCGCGATTCCCGGCAGAAGCGTACGGGAGGTTTGCCCTGCTTCTCCCACTTTCTTGCACCATTTCGACAGAAACTGCCAAAAAAAGGCAGGCAGGTGAAAAATTTTTACTGCTTTTTAAGGTGCTTGTTATTTTTACCCCCTGAATTTATTGTTGAAATTCATGAACGCTTTATAATGTGGGAAAAAGTGCAACGAATAGCGCAGGATCGCTCACACACATGTTTCGCGGGATTTATCACATTACGCTTGATACCAAGGGTCGGTTATCCGTTCCGGCCAAAGTGCGGGCGCAATTTGAAGCGGAAAGTGCGGATGGACTGATTCTGACCGCCGAGCTGGAAGGCCAGCTTTTGCTTTACACCCTGCCGGAATGGGAAAAGGTGGAAGAAAAACTGGTCAAACTGCCGAGCTTCGACCCGCAAATCCGCCGCTTGAAGCGGCTGTATATGGGCAATGCTGCTGAGTGCGAACTGGATTCGACCGGGCGCATCCTGATTCCGCCACCGCTGCGGCAGCGCGCCGGTCTCGACAAGAAGGTGGTGTTGAGCGGCATGGGCAATAAGTTCGAACTGTGGGCGCAAGAGGCGTGGGGCGCGATCAATGCACAAGATGCCGATGAATTGCGCGCCGATGGTCTGGATCTCACGGGCGCATTGGAGACGCTGGCGCTATGAACGGTGTGCATACCACGGTATTGCTGCAGGAAGCGGTGGATGCGCTCGCTATCCGGCCGGCGGGGCGTTATCTTGACGGCACCTTCGGACGTGGCGGGCACAGTCGTGCCATTCTCGACCAGCTTGGTACCGACGGCCATTTGTTTGCCCTCGATCGCGACCCGCAGGCGGCTGCTACCGCCGCTACTTGGGACGACGCCCGTTTTTCTTTCGCCCGCTGTCCTTTTTCGCAGATGGCGACGGCCTTTGCCGAGGTTGGCGCGGGCAGTCTGGATGGCGTGTTGCTTGATCTCGGCGTGTCCTCCCCACAACTTGATCAGGCGGAACGCGGTTTTTCTTTTAACAAGGAAGGCCCGCTCGATATGCGCATGGACAATGAAAGCGGTATGACCGCCGCTGACTGGCTAGCTGCAACCGATGAAGCGACGCTTGCCCGCGTGATCCGCGACTGGGGCGGCGAACCGCATACCGTGGCGCGCCGCATCGCCCGTGCCGTGATGGCTGCCCGTCCGCGTCTGCATTCGACGCTGGATCTGGCGGCGGTGGTTGCTGACACTGTGCCGCGCAAGTTGCACCGTGCCGGTTTTCATCCGGCGACACAGACCTTTCAGGCGATCCGCATCGCGGTTAATGACGAGGTTGGCGAGATTGAGCGCGGCCTGCGTGCCGCGACAGATTTATTGGCGAGTGGCGGGGTGCTGGCCGTGATTACTTTTCACGGTCTGGAAGACGCGCTCGTCAAACGTTTTATCCGCGCCTGCGAGGGCGCGCCTTTGCCGGCGGAAATCCCGTCGGCGCATGACCGGGTGAACCCTTTGCTGCGACTGGTACCACCCGTGATCAAGCCGTCCGCCGGGGAAGTGGCGGATAATCCCAGAAGTCGCAGTGCAAGACTGAGAAAGGCAGTAAAGATATGAAAATCATGATGTTAATTCTGACGGCGCTGCTTGGCGGTGTGTGTTTCAGCGGGGTGCAGGCGGCGAAATTCGCGCATGAGCAAAGCGACCTCGTCAACGAAGTGCAATCGCTGAAAAAGACGCGCGACCAGATTAACGCCGAATGGACGCAACTGCTCCTGGAGCAAAAAATGCTGGTGGATGACAGCGTTATCGACCACGCAGTGCGTAACGGACTGGATATGCACATGCCGCAAGCGACGCAAGTCGTCTATCTGGACTGAGCCTGTGGCGCGTTCCGCTTCCCGCTACGGAGCCACGACCCGGCGTAACGTGGTCATTGCCGCGCTGGTCTTGATGACGGCGCTGCTCATCGGCCAGCTTATCCGCCTGCAAGTAACCACCGCGCGTGAACTCACCGCGCGCGGCTATGACCGCAGCCTGCGCATCCAGACCGAAGATGCGCTGCGCGGCATGATCCTCGACCGC